>Ga0136643_10000386_pt1 | contig 48804 bp, 37 predicted proteins | sample TergutLab28metaG_FD_96883 | JGI IMG/M metagenome (GOLD analysis project Ga0136643, IMG submission 96883) | Labiotermes labralis P1 segment gut microbial communities from Petit-Saut dam, French Guiana - Lab288 P1 (version 3) (version 3) | ecosystem: Host-associated > Arthropoda: Insects >... | reverse complement strand
GAGTCGGAAATTTTTATTCCTGCCACGAAAAGAGGCCGCAGCCTTACCAATGTAAGGCAAGGGCTGTCAGTACTTTTGTCTACGACAAAAGCGGCTGCGCCGCCGGGCTTCTTCCCGGTACGCATTGACAAAGGCAGGGATAAAAATTTCCAACTCAAAACCGTGTTGTACATTGTATTGCAAGGGTACGCTCACTTCCTACTCGGAAACGTGGAAAGCTCCCCTTTGTTGATCTTTATGCTTTAATTAAATAACCAGTGAATCAAGTCAAACTCAAAGCCGTTCCTGGTAAAAGTAACGTTTAAGATTCGCAAATGAACAAAGTACATGCCTAATTTAGCAACTAGCTTTTTAAATATTTTATCGGTGAATGAAACAGCAATGCAAAAAGCCAGTAATTGTATCAAGATTGCTACCCACAAACTATATGCCATACTTGTGAGCCAAAAGGCAAAAATATAGGTGACAAGTATTGAGGATATGGCTGTTAATCTATCCATTGTAAGCTCCTTTTTAAGGTACTACTCTTATAACAAGTCGGTTAGTGGCACATTATACAGCGACAAGGTCTAGGAAAAGTTCTCGACCCTCTCCAACCTGCAATATAACCATCAATTGCCCAATCAATCCATTCGCCTCCACTTCTTCCTGTATAATTTACTAATATCCTGTTGGCTACTCGCCCAGCCACGTTCTCCAACGCCCACCAACACATAGCACCAAGAAAAATTTTAAGCGATAAGGACCTTTCTCTATCCAACCACTGTTGAAACGCCTCAATGTCAACATTTTCTGTAAATTCTAAAATCACAAAATCTTCAGAATCTCTGTTTGTCTCAAAAACTGCAATAGCTTCGTCCAAACTGTCAACAACGATTACCCTAAATTCAGGCAGTGGCTCATACGTAAACGCTACAACACTAAAAATCGGTAAAAGCATAATAATTGCCATCGTTACAGCAATAAATCTTATTAACATTGTCTTTTTCATAAGTAAATCCCTCTTCAAAAGTAATATAAAATTTTATAATTTGTTAAGTACAGTTTGTTAAAAAACAATATAAATCTTTAAATGCATTTTATTCAAAGAAGGGTTGCCACAGCAAATAAAGTATTCGCCGTAGCAACCCTAACATTAACCTCGTCCATAAGCAGCACACCTTTCAAAAACCAAAGATTTAGATAAAATGTGATCACTTTTTTAGTTTACCAAGTTTTGCTTCCCTCTGTCAAACGTAAATTTTACTTTTTTAAGAATTTTTGTGCTTAAATTTAGAACAAAAAATTCAAATTAGAACTAAGTTTGCGCATATTAAATATTGCTGTAACCGCTCCTTGCTTATTAATTTTAAAATACAGTTACTCTGTGCTCAAAACCGTATTGGGGTCATCTTCTATCTTACAAGTCAATTTACCCAGGGCTGTCATTATAATTACAATTAATGGAACACTCCAGTTGAAGATTGCATAAGGCGCATACTGTATCGCCGATACACCAAGTATGGAAAACATAAATATACCACATGTATTCCATGGTATGAGAGCTGATGTTAAAGTACCTGTACCATCTACTGCCGAAGCCAACATTTTAGGGTGGTATCCTCGGTCTCTGTATGCTTTAGAAAACATCCTGTTTGGCAAAATAACAGATATGTATTGTTCAGGCATAACAACGTTGCTTAAAACTGTAGAAGCAACCGCCGTTGAAGCTAAGCTGGTTTTCCCCCTTACAAAGAGCTGCATCATTTTTTCCACAACTACATCCAATTGCTTTGACATATCCATTATACCACCAAAACACATTGCAATTATTGTCAGAGAAATTGAATAAAACATCCTTGCCATGCCGCCTCTTGTGAGCAAGGTGTTAAGATGTTCGCTTCCTGTGTTGGCTGTAAAACCGCTATACCCCACTTGCATAATGCTTCCAAAGTCTGCGCCTTGGAATATCATACCCATAATTCCACCCAGAATCACGCCTATAAAGATGCCCGGCAGCGCCGGAACTTTAAATGCAATAGCAACGATAACAGCAACAGGAGGCAGAAAAAGAACAGGGTTAATATTAAAGTTTTCAGCAAGTCCGTAACGGAGGTAGTCTGCACCTTGAGTATCTACGTTCGTACCGTATACAAACCCCATAATCAAAAAGAATACAATAGCTAAAATGAACGCTACAGAAGTTTGCCTTATCATCCATTTTATATGGGTGATAACATCCGTTCCTGCAATAGAAGCGGAAAGATTAGTAGTGTCAGACAGAGGAGAAATTTTGTCACCGAAATATGCTCCTGAGATGACAGCACCTGCGGCAACCGGAAGCGGTATACCAAGACCGGCGGCAATACCCATAAAAGCAACACCTACAGTGCCGGCAGTGCCCCAAGAGGTACCCGTTGAAAGGGATGTAATAGAGCAAATCAACAGGGCTGTTATTAGGAAAAATTGTGGATTTAATATTGCTAAACCATAATATATCATAGTGGGAACCACACCGGCTAAAATCCATATTCCGATTAGTGTTCCTACTACAATTAAAATAAGTATAGCTTGCATAGCCATAAGAACGCCCTTAAACATACCCTTTTCTAAATCTTTGTACTTATAACCCAAACGTAAAGACATTAAAGCTGCAAAGGCCACTCCTAAAATCATAGGCACATGAATGCTGACATCAAATACAATTATGGAAACAGCTAAAATGGCAACCAAAACGCCAAATGACAAAAGAGCTTCCCATAAATAAGGCTTACGGATATTCATACTTTCTGAGCTGATTGATTCTGACATACTTAAATCCCCCTAAATTTAATATTCCTTAACAATTATACCCTTGACCAATATGATAATTCTAACATCATTTGTCGATTCCTGCTAGTGATCATATTGTTGAAAACAGTGACTATATTGTTAGTTTTGAATAATTGAGACTCAAATCCAAGGTCATTCGTATGCTTTTTAATTTATATGTTGACTTAGGGCGTGTCGTATAAATGGCCGCACTTATTGGCGGTACATATCAAAAGGTTCTTACCAATACCTACGGGTACGGTAAGAACCTTTTTCCTAGTCTATCGAAAAAATTCTACGTTTTTTTGTTACTGTTTTGAGGGGATACGAGTACAGCGCAAAATAGTTAAGAACCCTTAATGGGAAGCTCACCCAAAAACTTTTAAAGATCTTTATGATAAGCTGAGTCAGCTCTGCGAATGCAAACAACCAAATTAATAATGCCTACCGCAAACTGCGCATATTGAATATTGCTGTTACCGTTCCATCTGTGTTATTCTCGAAACTATAAATCATATCAATACCATAGGCTGTATGACTATGGCTACTATGCACCCAACCAACCCAAAAAAGTGGGAAAAACTCGTTCAATGGGTTTCCATCTGCTATGTGCAAGCTCCAAAAATTTACCCTTTCTTGAGCACCGACAAATGATACTATATAAGCACGAATCCAATGTTGCAAGCCCCAAACATCACCAATATGACCTTCAACTATTTCAAAGCCTATCTCGTTAACTATTCCATTTATTTCGATAATGTTTAATTTGGGAGGGGATTCTCTTAAAGGCTGCCCATCTTTAGATACCATTCCATGAAATCTGGCATATCTTTCCACGTTTGCATGAAACTGCTCTATAGTCAGCTCGCCGCGATATTTTGGCATATCAGCAGCAAAGGGAATAATGTTATTAGCAAAAATAAATATAGTAATAGTTAAAATGAAGACCGCAGCTCTTAATGGTAAAAATTTTCTATTTATGGTATATTGAATTTCTTCATGCAAATCCCAACTCATACACCCATGATCCCTGCATATTTTGTAGTTTTTGTGGAGCACTATTAGGTTATATATCGGTATTGAACACCCATATCCATAAATAAACACATTCAGAACTCTTTTATAGCCTTTTCTAAGTGTTAAATTACATCCATACACATCTTTTACATGTATCCCAAATATGGCTTTGCCAAAAGTAGTTCCAAAGATCTTGAGCATAAATGGCTCTATCAATATCATCATACCAAATGTGATAAATAAAGCACTCACAATCCACTCAAAATTAGATAAATTAGACAAATTCCAATGAAGCAGCAAATATGCTATTGCCACCCATATCAAAAAGTATAAGTTTTGGTCAGTATAACGTGCAAAAAATCTTTGCCATGGATAAGCACTAACACATCGTTCTTCTCTAATTTCAAGTTTACTACTGTCTATTCCCTCTTTTTTGTTTCGCATTGTTATGTATCCCCATCTCCCTAAAATTAGAGCGGTTATCACGCAAAAACTTTATAGACTCGCATAATATGAGATTTATAATCCATAAAGCTTTGTAAATTTACTTTCTAAATATTCTATATAATAATCAGGATTAAACTTCTCGCCTGTTGCCTTTAACAATATTTCTTGCGGCAAATGCATTTTTCCATATTTATGCACTTTATCTGTCAGCCAGTCTGAGATTGCGGCAATGTTGCCTTTTGATACTTCCGCTTCAAAATCTAAGTCCTTTTTCATAGCTGATAGCAGTTGCGCTCCATAAGCTGAGCCGAGGGAATATGAAGGGAAGTAACCTATAAGACCCATTCCCCAGTGAACGTCTTGGAGAACTCCCTGTTTGTTGTTCGGCACTTTTATGCCTATATATTCCTCAATTTTTTCATTCCAAATTTTTGGAAGGTCAGCTACGTTAACATCTCCTTTAATAAACATACGCTCAATTTCATAACGAACCATGATATGAAGTGAATAGATAAGTTCATCCGCTTGAATACGAATAAGACCAGGTTCTACAGCGTTTATTGCTTCAAAAAACTTGTCGGCAGTTATATCTTTAAAATCATCACCAAGTATAGATTTTAGGCCGTCAAACATAAAGTTTACAAACTCCGGACTGCGACCAACATAGTTTTCATAAAATCGTGATTGAGCCTCATGCATTGCGCCTTGAATCCCTTGATCAAGTATTGTATTAGCAATTTTATCATCCTTGTTTTGCTCATACATAGCATGACCACATTCATGTAATACCGCAAATAAAGAACCTGTAAAGCGGTTTTCATGATAATGGGTTGTAATTCTAGAGTCATACTTGCCAAAACTTGAGCAGAATGGATGTTCTGTTTCACGAATTTCTCCACGATTTAAATCATAACCAATTACATCCATCATAAGCTCAGATATTTTCTTCTGAGTTTCAATGTTAACAGGCCTGTTTAAGAAGCTAGTATCAATTTTTTTGGCACTTTCATTAATTTTTTTAAGCAGCGGAACAATTCTACTGCGAAGTTTTGCAAAATAGTCATCAAGTATTTCAGCATTTATGCCCGGCTCACTTTCTTCAAGAAGCGCATCAAACGGGTCTTTGCCCGGGGCAATGTAATTTGCGTACTGCTTAGTTAACTTGATATTTTCTTCAAGATAAGGTGCAAAAGAGGCAAAATCATTATCATTCCTTGCTTTTTCCCATATTACTTGTGCTTTAAGCTCGGATTTGCGCTTTTTAAGGCTAAATTCAGCAGGAACTCTTTTGAGTTTTTCATAATCACGCTTTTCACAACGAACCATAGCAGCCGTTACTTCATCAAGTTCGTTTTCGTGCTGTGATAATTTTTCAAGCATTTTGCCTAACTCATCAGATGTGCGCAGCTTAAAAACCTCAGCCCCGATAAGCGCAATTTTCTTGTTCCAAGATTCCCTTGATCCTTTTGGCATCGCCGTTATAGCATCATACCATGCAAATGATTGAAGATGTGATAATGCGACAACCTTGTCCATGTATTCCTTGAATTCTGTTACTGTTTTGTCTAAATTTGACATAGTGGTTTCCCCCTTATTCTATAATAATGGCGTGGTTTATCCTTGCCATAAATAACTCGTCTTCATACTTGCCATGCCTGATTGCTGCATATTTTTTAATGCCTTCTTGCACAAAACCAAGTTTTTTATATAGATGTATTGCTCGTGAATTATCCGCAAACACAGTAAGTTCAATGCGAACTAATTTGAGCGAACATACTCAAAAGCCCGTCATTGCGGGCTTGACCCGCAATCTTCATGCTGTGGACTGTGAGCCATGTTCATTGCTGTTACAACGTTCAAGTATCATTTGCGTTAATAGTGATAAGCATAATGTTGAAATTTTTTTTATGAAGATTCCGGGTCGAGCCCGGAATGACAGATCTTAGGCATATTCGTTACAAATTAGACTCACGTGTGCCGCTCATAATTTGGTTTTGTTTTTTTGCTCGGTTACTGTTATAATACCATATTAGAATGATAATCTCAACATAGAACGATGGAGAAGAATATGAAAGATTTAATAGAAATTTTAAACAGTGCCGCAGATAAATATTATAACGCAAACCCAATTATGTCTGACCATGAATATGATAAGCTTTATGACGAGCTTGTGCGCCTTGAATCCGAGACGGGGATAATTTACCCAAACAGCCCAACTCAAAAAGTTGGATACACTGTTCTAAGCTCTCTTGAAAAAGTTATGCATGAATCAAAAGTTCTTTCACTTGACAAGACAAAAGAAATAGAAAAACTGGAATCATTTTTGGGTGACTTAGATGGTGTATTGTCTTGGAAGCTTGACGGGCTCACGATAGTTTTGTCATACAAAAACGGTGCTTTATTAAGAGGAATAACCCGAGGCAATGGCGAAGTAGGGGAGGATGTAACGCATAATGTAAAAGCTTTTAAAAACGTTCCGCTTAAAATACCTTATGATGGGAATTTAACCATTCGGGGTGAAGCTGTTATTTCATACAGTGACTTTGAAAAAATCAATGAAAATATTGCAAATAAAGAAGAATACAAGAATCCAAGAAATCTTTGCAGTGGTACAGTTCGCCAACTTAACAGTGAAATTTGTGCTAGCCGCAGCGTTCGTTTTTTTGCGTTTGCGCCGGAAGGTGATTCACTTCATGACTTAAAAAGCAAAAGGCTTGATTTTCTCGCTAAACTAGGCTTCGATGTAATTGAACATAACGTAGTCAATAAAGATACAGTAAGAGATTTTGTTGATGAATATAAAAACCGTGTAAAAGAAATTGATTTTGGTACAGATGGTCTTGTTTTGACATATAACAGTAGTGAATTTAGCGCATCTTTAGGGGTAACATCTAAATTTCCAAAAGATTCTATAGCTTTTAAATGGGCGGACGAGCTTGCTGAGACAAAGATTATATCAATTGACTGGAATACTTCTCGTACAGGACTTATAAATCCTGTTGCGGTGTTTGAGCCTGTTGAGCTTGAAGGTACAACTGTAAACCGTGCCAGCCTTCATAATTTAAGCGTTTTGGAAGACCTGTCGCTTGGAATTGGCGATACTGTGACTGTTTACAAGGCAAACATGATAATACCACAAGTAGCCGAAAACCTTACAAAGAGCGGCAATCTTGAAATACCGGACAAATGCCCTGTTTGTGGTTCACGTTCTGAAGTTGTAAAACAGGTTGAGGGCAAAGCTTTATTCTGCCCTAACACAAATTGTCATGCTCAGATTGTGCGCATGATTTCTCATTTTGCATCTCGTGATGCAATGAATATCGAAGGTTTGTCAGAGGCGACTATTGAAAAATTTGTAGCCGAAGGGTTTATTCAAAACTACACAGACCTTTATTGTTTAGAAAAATACCATCAAAAAATAATTAATATGCATGGGTTTGGTGAGAAATCTTATAAAAATTTGATAGAATCTCTTGAAAAGTCAAAAGACGTTAAGCTTCCAAACTTTATTTATGCTCTTGGAATAAGCCAAGTGGGGCTTAGCAATGCGAAGCTTTTATGCAAGTATTTTGACTTTGAACTTGAAAAAATAAAGAATGCATCTGTTGAAGAAATGATTGAAATAGATGGATATGGCGAAGTGATATCCAATTCTGTTTTTACCTATTTTAACAATGAAAAAAACATAGAATTGCTCAACATAATAGTGGCAATGCTTCGGTTACAAATTGAACCTTCTCAAAGTGAAGAAAAACCACTCGTAGGATTAACTTTCGTTGTAACAGGCGATGTTAACATTTTTAAAAATCGCAAAGAGTTAGTAGACAAAATTGAATTTCTAGGAGGAAAAACAGCCGGAAGTGTCAGTTCAAAAACGAACTACTTAATTAATAACGACATAACCTCTGTTTCAGGGAAAAATAAAAAGGCAAAAGATCTTGGGGTTGAAATTATAAGCGAGGAGGGTTTTTTAGAATTATGCGAAAAACAGCAATAATATGCGCTCTGGAAAGAGAAATTAGCTATTACCTAGATGTTATGGAGGATGTTACCACATCAAAAACAGCAAATCTTATATTCCATTTGGGTAAGTTAAATGGTATAGATATAGTTGCTGTTTGTTGCGGTGTTTGTAAAGTTAATGCAGCAATTGCAACGCAAATACTTATTAGCGAATACAACGCCGGAATTGTCATATGCTCCGGTGTTGCAGGTGGGATTGATAAAACACTTAAAATAGGCGATACGGTTATATGCACTAAAGCAGCTTACCATGATGTTTGGGAAAATTCCTTAACTGATTATCATCCGTTTATGAAAGATGACAACTTTCATTCCGACAAAAACCTTTTAAATCTTTGTGAAAAAGCTATTAAGTCAGAAAATTTCAACCAAAAAATTTATTTTGGCAAAATAGTAACAGGTGAGCTTTTTATTGATAAAGAAGGACGGGAAGAAATTATTGAAAAACATAATCCATTGTGTGTTGATATGGAAACAAGTGCAATTGCTCATGTTTGTTATGCTAATTCGACCCCGTTTATAGCAGTACGTTCGATTTCAGATACAGAAGAAGAAAGCGGACTTGGTTCATTTGAAGCAAATTGCAGCTTTGCGGCAGAAATGTCTTTTAATGTTGTTAATGCATTTTTGAGTTTATTAACATAGCCATTTGGTTGCATAAATTTTTCTAGAGTTTTTTTAAATCTCCAGGGTATAATAATTTAGCAAAGTATATTGTCAATTTAAAAGCAAGTCGCTTTATAAATTTTAATGCTTAGTTAAAGGAGGTATAAAAAAATGAGAACAAGAGCACTTGATGTAATAGCTTTAACTCTTATAATTTTGGGGGCAATTAATTGGGGGCTTATAGGCTTTTTCCAATTTGATTTAATAGCATCAATTTTTGGCGGTGTTGATGCATGGTTCAGCCGTGCAATTTATGTGTTATATGGACTCGCTGGGATTTATTGTCTCACGTTTTACAACAGGCTTGATGCTGAAGTTATGGACACAATGTAGCGCTGAATGCATCAATAAAATAGAGCAGGGTATTAAGTTTAGCCCTATCTTAATCGAAAAAGAGTATTGCCCAAAAAGGCAATGCTCTTTTTTAGTTGACAAACTAGCTATTATGGTATAATATGTAAAATATGGTAATAGAGAGGGGTTGGTTGCGATTAATGTTAAATCTCAAGAAAATATAGAGCAAATTGCAGCTATAATGATGCATGAACTTAAATCTCCTTTAGCGTTAATCAGCGCAAATGTAGATTATTTAGAACTATGCGACGAAGATAAAAAATTTTTGAGAAATTATTCTGTCGTAAAAAGTGAAGTTGAAAAGGCTAATCGAATTCTTAATGACTTTATATCTGTTTTAAATGGTGCGGGCAATTCCTCTAAAAAAATTGGTATTTGCGAGATTATCTCAGAAATTATTGAAAGTTACATAGCAACATATGGAAACGATATTACCTTTTCTTTTGACTTTAAAGCAGATAAAAACATTGAGGATTTCATTGCCGATAAAATGGCGTACACTATCGTTTTTGGAAATACAATAAAAAACGCAATTGAATCTATTAAAGTATCAGACAAAAAAAATAGTGGCAGCATAAATATCATCAGCGGGTTTGAAAAATCAAAAATAGTTTTGAAAGTTATAGATAACGGAGTAGGGCTAAGCGATGCAGAGCTTAGTTTGCTAAACACAGGCGAACCTTTTACTACAAAAGAAAAAGGTAGTGGGGTAGGAGTAAATATATGCAAAAAAATTATGAAGGAACTTGGCGGAAGTTATAGTATATCGAACAATAAGTTTAAAGAAGGCTGCATTGTTGAAATAATAATTCCAAGCTGAACCTAACTGTCTTGACTTAAAGCGAGAATAGTGTATACTTAGAAAGTGTAAATATGTGTCATTTTTTGGAAAGATAAATGCTATTGCGGGGAACAATAATTTAATAAATATCGTTGCAGTGGCGCAATTGTAAGTCTTCATAAGTGTATGCAACGTTTTAATTTTAATTGGGTTTGTATTTTTTTAATATTAGACCTGTCCGCTAACCTGCTTTCGTCAGATTTTCGAGCGTTTTTTTGTCGGTCGAGAAAGTGGATTCCGTGCGAACCCAAAGGCTCGTGCGGATTTCACTGACGAAGATCCGGCGAAAAATAAGCCGGAAATATGGCGGAATGAGGTTAGTGGACGGGTCTATTGAAATGCAAATCCATTTTATTAGGAGGTGGTATTGAAAAATATCTGAAAGCACACAAAGCTGAGAACCTTAACTCCAAAATAAAAGAGGCCGTTTGACCACGTTGCACGTCAGCAACGAGGCTGAAAATGAGGAACCACAACCTCAGAATCAAAAGGGGCAACTATTTACTAGGGGGTTTTTTTGTTTATGAAAGCGAAAAGATACTTGCAATTAGTTGTATCATTTATTTTAACATTTTCTATGCTAGCAAACTTTGTTGTTGTGTTTGCTGACACATCTTTTACAGTACCATATGAACCTATCGCTGTTTCATCTGAATTTGTCATATACGATGGATGGAGTTCAGACGAGCTGCAAAATCTATTAAATGATTTCGATGTTAGACTTACTACAAATGGTCTTGGTGTATTTGGAAGCCTTACAGTACCCAGAGGAAGAACACTTGTTGTTGACGGTGGCAGTTTCACTGTACACGGCACCCTCAATGTTAAAGGTACAATAATTAATGAAGGTCAAATCCATAATCAATACCATGGAACAATCAATGTTAGCCATAAAGGATTAATTGTAAATAATGGTTTCTTGCAAAACAACACGCTCGGAACTATAAACATCTATTGGCTTGGTGAAGTAACGGGCAATCCTATCAGTGGCAGTGGTATAGTTGCAACCCCGGGTCCTGCTTTTGGTGCAACTATGCAAGAGATTGTTGATCATTTACTTCTTGACTATGCCGGTGTAAGCGCACTCGCTTTCCGGACAGGCAACAATGGTATTATTGACAGAAATATCCTTGCACAAAATGTAGGTATTCTGGATGGCGTAAACTATCAACCAAGTGCTGTCTGTAGCCCAGAGGATTTCGTAACTATGTTACTAAATGCCTTTCCGCTTTACGAAGCGATGCGCCGAGTACCAATGGAGCCGTTTTTTGTAAACGGCATGGCACAGCCTATTTTCCCTATGGGCGGCAATACTTTAGGAATTACAAACCTTGATACAACAGGAGAAGGCGTAGCACGCTTTGTGGTTTTTGTTGAAACTGATCTCGACACCGATGGTGACGGCGAGCTTGACCTTGTAAAGGTTTTAGTTCAAATCCCAAGGGCGGCTGTAGATCAAGGTATGCAAGTAGGAACAATATTCCATGCACAGCCTTATAATGAAGGAACTATAGGCGGCACAACCCACCCCGTTGCTTTACGCAATGTGGGACAGGCTTGGCTTGACGAACATGGTACATTCTATCATCATATGCTGCACGGAGTAGCAGAGCCGCGCGTAGCAGCAGGTGTAAGAACAACCGCCGAGATGGTTGCGGCGGCATCTGTTGATTGCGGTTTAAGAGATTTGACGCATGAAGAAAGATACAGATGCGACTGCCCTTGGAAGAGTTGGAACTATTTGTGGCAAGCTGTCGAAATCGACCAGCCTGTCAACGTGTTATGGGGACGTCCCAACGGCAATCAAATGGGTAGCCGTACAGCTTATGACTACTTTTTGACCCGTGGTTTTGCGCATGTCACATCTGCAGGTCTTGGTCAGCTTGAGGGCGATGGACATACTACATACGGAACCGATGTCGAAATCAATGCTTACAAAGCAGTAATCGATTGGCTTAACGGTAATGCAAGAGCCTTTGCCAGCAGAGATTGCAACATAGAAGTGTTCGCTGACTGGTCAAACGGCAAAGTGGGGATGCACGGCGTTTCATACGGTGGCTCAACTCCACTCGGAATTGCAACTACCGGTGTACAAGGTCTTAAGACGATCGTTCCTGAAAACGGTGTCGTTACATATTATGACTACCAAAACTCTCAGGGCGGACACAACTGGAACGCACAGTATACCCCTGGTTTGGCCGGCTTTACATTGAGTGCCGCAGGACGTGCTGACTGGATGACAAGCGATTTCCGCTTAAGGCAGTTGGGTTATATGCAACAAATGCTTTTAGAGGCAATTGAATTAAATGCGGCGTATGGTGAACATTGGAGACTCCGTGACTACACCGTAGAGAACTGGGATGGTCTTGGAAGAGGTTGGGGTCCAAGCCGTGTACAGGCGTCAATGCTTATTGTAGCCGGTGCAAATGACCCGAATGTTATGCCTCAGCAATCTATGAAGATGTGGGAAATTGCTCAAACAGCAGGAGTAGAAGCAAGACATATAATTAATCAAGGTGCTCACGCTTCTCTTAACGGCCATCTTGTTAATACACTTAACGGCGATTTTGTATTCCAGGATTTGCTTAACAAGTGGTTTAGCTATCATCTTTTTGGATATCAAAACGGAGTTTTGGATATATTGCCTCCTGTTTTGGCTCATAACAACATAACAGGCGAATTTGAAGCTTATGCAGCTTGGGAAGAAGCCGCAGAATTTATCTTAGACAGCAGACATGTTGGAAGAGCTGATTTTCCTGAGCTTAATTTAACTGCACAGTCTACATTTGTTGCTGCTGACGGTAACATAATAGACATGTATCCTGACTCTGATTCATTATTACCGATATTACCTGTTATTATCGAGGAGAATGAAGAGTTTGGTATCGAAAGCTTTGATGCCGGTATGCTTTTTGCATCATTAAATGAAGATCTTGATCCTGAGAGATTTATTCACATAAACAGTGCTGTTGGCGGTACACCTTGGGCAACGCATCTTAATGGTCATACTCCGGGCTCTATGCTCTGGTCTACAGTGCTTGAAGAAGATATGACTATTCAGGGCGTGACTACGGTTAATTTCAGTGCGGCTATCATGTCAGCAGGTTCAAATGTATTAGCGACCGAGGCTACAATTGCTAACTTTACAAATCCTCCGGGTCAAGCAAGAGTATTTGCAAGACTGGTTGAAGTGGCTGCTCCCGGTACATACATCACTTCTTTCGGAACCAATATTACAGGTAATGGACCTGGAACTCATACACTTGAGACTGGTGGTCTTTTCCGTGGCGGCGGGCTTGCTCCACTCAATGTTGTAAGACACAACCGTGTGACAAACCTTACACATAGAGAAGTCGCCAGAGGTTTTATGAATCTTGCGTTTCCAGAATCCGGCTGGGCGAGCTATACAGTAAGACCGGAAGAACGTCTTAATATCGCCGAAAACTTAGGTGTATTCCATGATTATACTCTTTATTTCCAACCAAATGTTCACACTGTAAGTGCGGGCAACATGCTTGTGCTTATCCTTGGAACAGGTCATGTTGCAGGCAGTGCGCATGTAGGCAACAGAAATTACACAGGCGTTAATGCCTTTACGTTTGCTGTTGATACTGCAAACTCAAATATTGTTATTCCGATTACAGAGGCAGTAGGAGGACCATCTACACCTCTGGAAAGAGCAGCAGGAATAGCTGAAAGAGCAGCAAATGCTCACTTTACAGCAACAAGACCTAACACCGTTACAAGAGCAAATGTAACAACAATGGGCAACGGAATCCTTAATGTTGTCAGATCAGCACTTGTAGAAGAAGATTTTGATGATATCACTGTTAGCTGGATAGCACCTTTTGCAGGAGAGGTAGCAACAGCATGGGATCCTTCCATTATGGCAGGAACGCTTCAACTTCTTCAAGGAACAGAAAGAATCTTTGTTCCGCTTTTCTGGGAAGTGCAAACACTTCCTACACTTATTGTGCCTGAATGGTATACAAACAGAAGTGTTGTTCCAAGAGTCCCTGAAGGGCAGCCATTTGCAGGGCTTGCTGCACCAAGAGATCAGTTTGAAAGAGATATCTTTGAAGCGATAACTGTTGCTGGTCCAAAAATGTGGGGAACACCAAATGAGCAATATGTGTCACGCTATTTGTTTGACCGCTTCTCAGAATTGGCAGCAGTAGCTAACAGAGCTGACGGGCCGCTTGCAGGCAGACGTCAAGCTTCAGCTCATCTTGTAGCGATACCATTAGATCATACTAACCCACCATCTCCGCCAAACATAGATTTTACAGGTGTATCAAACCATGCGCCTACAGGAGATGATGTTAATCCTTTTGGTTCATTTGATCGTGTTCAGAATGCTACTGCCGCAAGGTTCTCTTTCATAGATGATCCGGCAGGTCAGTATGTTATTGGCAGCGGTGATTCCAGAACAGCTCATGGTCATCGCCTTAACGATTATTATGGATTGTGGTGGCCAAGAACTGCTACTCCGGGGCTTGTAGACAGCCTGAACTTCCAAGGCACTAACTCCGCAACGTTAGTTGATTTGGGAACATACCCGAACCTTAGTGTACCTATTGGAACAACGGGTGATATTGCCGTTACGCTTAGATTTGGATCAGCACATCTTGAAATGGAACATCAGCTTCTGCCTATAATTGAAAGGTTGAATGAAAACCCTGATTTTGAAATCAGGCTTGTTGTTCTTGCCAGACACCGTGCAGAGCTTAACCCAAGGGAAATGATTCCTGAGGTGCAATGGTTCAATATGGGTAGAAGGTTGTGGAGCGGTTATGTACCACAATTAAATAACAGACCGCAAGATAAACCGGGTAACACTGATAATGAGCTAAATCACGGTATGTATAATACCGTACCGGGACATGAAGTGTTCGGAGAAAGATTCCCGTTTGTTCTTGTGTCTCATGCACATTTAACAGATATTGAAGCACGTAATGCAAGAGGTCTCCTTTCTACAATCGAAAGATATGAGAGAACTCATATGTATTCACCTTTATTAATTCTTCCTGCGACAGAAAACCCTGAAGAGCCTGAACTTGTATTATTCATGGCCTCTCATATGGACAGTGTTGCTCATTCACATGGTATAGGCGACAGCACCGGAGGCGCTTTAACAATGCTCCATGCCGCACGCCAACTAGCAGGTGAAAACAGAGGCAGAACTGAAATATGGATACTTCCATACAGTGGACATGAGGAAGGTATGAATGCCGGAACGGAAGTTCACTATCGTGGCGGAAGTGCAACTTTTGCCAGTATGGTTTTTGAATCACAAGTAAGAAGAATGATGAGCAAAACAACAGCTTCCGGCATCAGCTATGCGGACATCGCTATTGTGTACAGCTTTGACATGACAAACTGCTTGGATGGAGGCAGAACAAGCCCTAATTTCAGAGCTAATGTCGGTATCGCAGCAGGCTCTAGACCTGGATGGTCAAACCCTGCAATCGGAACTCAAGGAAACGTTCCGAGCAACTTATCAGGCGCAGTGTTCTGGAATGGTGCCAGAGAAATACCGATTGAAATGTGGAGAACGAGCGAAGGTGAAACTTTCGGAAGAACCACTATCAATAACGGCGGCGCAGGCGAAGCCGGAACAATGGCTCGTGATTTAGGTGTAATGGGCGGCGGTATGTCTAACGGTACAGGATTATTCTACCACACCGCATGGGATCATCTTGATTACGGATATTGCTATTACCGTATGCGTCATACTGCGGAAATCTTTAGACATGGCTTGTTATGGGCGTTTGATAACGAAGCAAGCAGAGTTGCACATGTTAACTTCGACAGAACTGCTCGTACTTTAAATCTTACCAATGCGGCTCAGTTGTTTAATACATATGACCGTGTAGAAGGTAATCTTCTTATTGGAACGCATGAAGCAATTCCATTTGAGTTCGATAGGCCGATTGCTTCGTTTGTAATTCCTACAGATGTTATTTTCGACGAAGATACGCCGATAGCTGTCAAAGACATACTTGCATTTGGTACAGCAATTTCGGGTGTTACGTATAACCATACTGCAAATGATGGGGCAGGTTCTTTACAGTTTACAGGCGACAGACGTTTCTACTCAAGAATGGTGTCAAATCTTATGCCAACACCTGAGCATTTACACTCTCGTTTACCTGGAACAAGAATCCACGCCGGAATGATAGGTATGTCCGGAAGCTACCGTGTTAACAACCCATTTGTAAGGGTAGACGGCGTTGGTTATATCGCTAATCGTGTATTCGTTGACCTTATAGGCGGCAGACAAAACTTCTCTACTTTCGGAATGAATCCTATGGTTCATTTTGGTGAGGTTACTGTCAGTGGTCAACATGTAGACGGAGATTTCGTAACAGTCAGAGTTCCTGAATGGCGTACACGAGGAACTGATGCTCTTTGGAATGCTACGACATACTGGGGTTGGTGGACTAACGAAATAGCTCCGCCTACACATGCATTTATCACAAAGGGTGATAGACCTGAAGTTTCGGTATTAATCAACCCAACAGGCACAACTAGAGTACATGTACAAAGCAACAATGCATATTTACCGCTAAGCCTTCTTGCTGAAGCATTCGGCTTTGAAGTGAAAGTAGATGGCGATGGATATATTCTTTATGTAGCCAGTGATGTAACGACTAATCCTATCACTATTGCAACAAACAATGTGTTAGCAAACGATGTTACAGCAACTGCAGTTGCTAAACCGACTGAAGCAGCTGAGGGTGATTATGTAGCAGTAACCATTACGCTTACAGGCACAGCAGCAGTATCAGGCACTCATACAGTTGGTCTAATCGGTATTGATGGTATTATGTCTCCTGCTACTACGGCAATAAATGTTGAATCAGGTCAAGTAATGGACGAATCTGATGAATTTTTATTCACATTCATAATGCCGGCAACAGCAGTAGACAGCCTTGAAGTCATACATACTTTTGAAGCATCAACCTTCACAGCAAACTTCATAAGCATTTGGGAAACCGGAAGGAATTCAAGAATTTGGGAAATCTCCTTCTCAGTTATAGAAACATTTGCTGATGGCACATTTAACCAGTTTGAATCTAGTATTCATATTCCGGGTGCTAACGCTAATTTAAGCGGTGCACATACGTTTGAAGAAGGTTCGCTTACGGGTCGTACTCTTGTGTTCGACATTAGAAATAATGGTAATGACATTAGAGTATTTGATATTCGGTAGTAAAGTTTGATACAAAGTGGTTAATTATGCGTTTAAGATTTAGAAAATAAGCTTTTTCGACAATTAAGAGCTTATGCAATGACAAGAGAACCGTTTGATATAACTCAAGCGGTTCTTTTAGTTGAATATTGGTATTCAACAGTATTTCTAACGCCAATCAAGAGTTAAAAAATAAACTTTTGTCATTGCGGGCTTGACCCGCAATCTTGTAAGCACACTAATTTGATGAAATTGCGAGGCAAGCCCGCAATGACAGTGATTCTATTCAACACTTGATTCGCGTTTCCAATTTAAAGTTAAGATAGAAGCTTGGCAAATATTGTGATATAATTATGAGGTAATTTGCTTTAGTTTTGCAATCGAACATAGAGAAGAGGAATTACAAATGAGCATAATGACCCCTAAAGAAAGAGCTGTCGCAGCTTTAAATTTACAAATACCCGATCAAGTACCTACATTTGAATTAGGATTCACACTTGCACCTGAGATGTTCGGGATAAACTTATACCCACCAGACCTTAATCGTGATGTTATTGCTCATCTTTCTGATGCTGATAAAGACCGTAGGCTAAATGAAGTCGCTGAGGACATCGCTAAAGTGTTTGAAACACTCGACTATTGCATCATACCCGGTCATTTCGGTGCGGGTTATGTGGATGGTACTTTTATTTCGCCGGAGCGAAAGTTTTTGTTCAAGAAATTACGTGAACTAACCGGTGGAAGGCGATTAATAGGTTATACCGCAGACGGGACGTTCGCAATTTCAAATAGAAACGGAATAAACGCCTTTGCATACCGCATTGCTAATGACCCAAAAGATCTACATGCTGAGGCAAAGAAGCGCATGGACATAGCTATCGAGCGTAACAAAAAACTGGCTGAAGCAGGCATAGATGTTGCTTTTCTTTGCGCAGATTATTGTGATAATTCGGGTCCTTTTTTATCGCCTGAAATGTTTGGAGAATTCATTCAGCCATACTTAGCAAAGATCATTGAAGAATGTAAAAAATCCGGGATGTATACCATTAAGCACTCCGACGGAAATATTATGCCGATTTTGGATCAATTAGTAGAATGTAAGCCTCATGCTTTGCACTCTTTAGACCTTATAGCAGGAGTGGATATTAAGGAAGTAAAGGCACGAGCAGGTCATAAAGTAGCCCTCTGCGGCAATGTGAATTGTGCCGCCTTGCAGTCCGGGACTGACGAAGAGGTAATAGCCAGTGCGGAATACTGCCTAACCCACGCAAAGCCGGGCGGCGGCTATATTTTCTGTACTAGTAACCTTCCTTTTAGGGGGATACCTCCTCACCGATATCAAATGATTTTGGACGTTTGGAAACGTATGCGGGATTATAATTGATTTTTTTCGAGGTGTTTACATGAGAAATGAAATAAGGCAGGCACTGCAAGACTATCAAAACATTTTTGGGAAAGAAGTCTTTTTCAATTCAAAGGCGTTTAGTTCAAAAAGGTTAAATGCATTTTCAAATGATCCAATTGACCCTATAGAAGTTTTGATTAATAACGCAATAAGTGGAATAAATGCATATTCACGCTTAAAAAACTCATCATCAAGAAATATGACTACAGATGTCTGTAACTTAACAAGAGAACTGCGCAAGAAGTATTTTGTTGAAGAAAATGCTGCGAAAATTGTAATCGAATGTATAGCAGAACTGTTGGGATACACGTCGCCTACAAATTTAGAGCAAGCCCAGCCGATGGTTTTGTTAGCTTCCGCTCCTGTTGGCGGTATTTTGCAGTTTGGGGACTATGATTGGCGTGTTATTGATGTGCAAAGTGATAAAATGCTGCTTTTAAGCGAAAATATACTAGAACAAAGGGCATATCATCCATGCTATGCCGGTGTAACATGGGAACAAAACAAATTGCGTCAATATCTTAACGGCGATTTTCTCAACAATTTTGACCCGGAAGACAGAAACAAAATAGTAGAAGCAAAAATAAGCAACCCTGACAATTTATGGTATGGTATATATGGTGGCGGCGATACTTTTGATAAAATATTTATATTAAGCATTGAAGAAGTTGATCGATATTTTGGTGACAGTGGGGACTATTTGAACAAAAGACGAAAAAAATATGACAACGGAAAATGGATTACTGATAATGGCGGTTGGATATTATCAAATGAACATGACAGCGTCAGAGTAGCGAAATATAATGGATTAGATTCATTTTGGTGGCTGCGTTCGCCCGGTTATAGCGAATGCAGTATAGCCTACGTTAGCACCACAGGGAATATACCCATTAACGGCGATCGTGTTTGCATCGGACGAGGAGGGGTGCGCCCTGCTTTGTGGGTGAAGTTATAAAGAGTTTGATTTGTAATCAGATATTAAAAAAGCGTGCCGGCTCATATCGACACGCTTTAATCATGTTTTAAAAGATTATAACTTAAAGTAAGAAACCAATTGCTGTAGTATTTCAGCTTGTGAGTTAAGCTCCTCTGATGATGCTGCTGTTTCTTCAGAAACTGCGGAGTTGTTTTGTACAACCTGCGATATTTGTGAAAGCCCTATACTTACTTGTGCTATTGCTTCCGCCTGTTCTTTTGAAGAGTCTGAAATTTTGTTAATTATCTCTAACACTTCGGTTGCATTTTGAACTATTACATCCAAGGATTGTGAAGTAGATTCCGCAATGTTCGACCCCACGTTTACACGGCTGATAGAATTTTCAATTAGTGCCGTAGTTTCGACAGTTGCCTGTTGGCTGCGTCCTGCAAGATTACGCACTTCTTCTGCGACGACGCTAAAGCCTTTGCCATGTTCGCCTGCTCGTGCAGCTTCCACAGCCGCATTTAATGAGAGCAAATTAGTCTGGAAAGCAATATCTTGGATTGTTTTAATTATTTTTGAAATATTGTCCGAAGAATCTTTAATTTGTGTCATAGCTTCTAGCATTTGCTTCATAGATTCGTTACCTTCTTGAGCATTGACGGTAGACTTATTTGAAATACCACTTGCCTCGGAAGCATTTTCAGCGTTTTGTATCGTCTGTTGATTAATCATATCAATGCTGGCATTAAGTTCCTGCACCGAACTGGCTTGCTGTTGTGCGCCATTTGCCAAGTCAGCGGCACTTGTAGATATTTGCTTTGCGCCAGACAATACTTGCTCAGATGCAATAGAAATTTCAGACATAGTTTTGTGCAGCGTTTCAGAAATATGGTTAAGTGATTCCTTGATAGTGCCAAAGCTGCCCACATATTCTCGAGTAATTACCGTGGTTAAATCACCGTCAGAAATTGCTGACAAATCTTCTGCAATTTCTGCTATATAAGTCGAAATTGCATCAATAGCAAAGTTGACCGCATTTTTAATCATAAGGAAGTCGCCGGCGTAATCACCGTTAACTTTTGTATCGAAGTCACCTTGAGCGAACCTGCTCATGACATCTCTAATTTCAACAACCGGACTGTCAACCGATTCAGCGATACTATCCAATCCAACCATAATTTCACGCCAACCTCCTTCATATTTGCTTTCATCAATACGGTAATGAAGGTCACCTAAAACTGCTGCAGCATGTATCATGCCATTAATTTCGCTAGAAACAGCGTTAAGGTTATCCATAAGCTCATCAATGGTTTTGTTAAGGATTGCTTTTTTGCCCGGCAGCTTTGCGATTTCTGCCTTAAAATCACCCATGTTGATATTTCTAAGAACATCCAGAACAGATAATACATCTTTCATAAAGCCATCGGTAAAGTCATTAAGGTTTACAATCATTTCATTGTAACCACCTTGGTACTTAGACGCATCAATCCTATATTCAATATCCCCGTTTATGTTGGCTTCATGTGAAAATAACGAAATATCGTCCACAATGCTCTTTATAACATCAACAAGGCGGCAAACATCAAGAGTAAGCTCGCCTATTTCATCTTGCGAAAGGCTAGACTTGTCTATGTTTACACTAAGCTTGCCTTGAGAAACATTCTTCACCAAATCTGCAAGACGTTTTATTGGCTGTGTCAGTTTGCTAGCTATCAAAAATGTTATGCCAATTGCAGCTAAAATTCCTATTATTCCCATTCCTACCACAGCAAAGATTACTGCATTTCTTTGGTCGTAGACATCCTGGGTTCTAAGCCCCATAAATATGGTAGCATATACGTTGCCGTCAGGGTCAACAAGAGGCAGATAAAAAGCATCAAAAGATTGACCAAAAAGATCGGTAGAAAGTGTGAGTTCTTGGTGTTGCTGAAATACAGTTCGCAAAACCTCTTCATCAGTCATTCGCGTCCCTACAACGCTATTTCCTTCAAGGTCGGTTATAGTTGATGAAACCCGTAAGTCGTCAACAAAAATGGTAAACTCAGCATCAAACCTATCTCTTAGGGTATTTACGGCTTTTGGCGTGTCCAAGGCATATCCAACAACAACAATGCCAACGATATCTCCTTGATAAAATATTGGTACAGATGAGCTGATAGGAATTTGTCGTTCTCCTATCGGGGAATAAGCAACGGAGATTATACCATCCAGAGCTTCAAGCAATGAGACAGTTCGAAATTCATCTCCATAACGCTCAGGCTCGTCTGTACGGGCAAGCACAATAGCATCTGCGCTAGCGACAGTTATATATGTTACACCATACTGATCAATAAGTTGCCTTCCTACTCTAAGAATTTCTTGAGTGTCTTCACTTAGTGTAGCTTGAACCAACTGTGGGTTATTGGCAATTTGGATACCCGCATCAATAACATAGCGTCTAGTGTCTTCAGCAAATTCCCTTAAACCAGTTGCTGCTGTTTCCAACCGTCTGTCCATTAAATATGACACAAAATTATTATATTGAACTATGGAAATCGTCAAAGTGGTCACAAGTAAAATTACTATAAGAAAAATGGTAGGCAAAATTATTTTGCCTTTGAATCTTAGTTTTTTCATTTTTAGTGCCTCCTTATTTTTTCGAAAATTTGTATCATGAATATGCAACTAGTTGGAAACAATTTGTGGCAGTATTTCAATTATGTTTTGCAAGTGTATCACAAAATATGTAGAAAAACAATTCATTAAAAGAATAAATGTTCAATAGCTTTTATATTTTTTCTTGGACAACTATTTGGTGAATGGTAAAAATTTGCAATTTGTATATGTAGATATCTGCTATGATGCTTGCAAAATGGGTAGAATGATGATATCTTATTTATACTAAACGCTAATCAAGAATTAAAAAATAAACTTTCGTCATTGCGGGCTTACCCCACAATCTTGTAAGTACATTGATTTGATGAGATTGCGGGTCAAGCCCGCAATGACAGTGATTCTATTCAATTATTGATTTGCGTATTAACTGTTTCGATATATGAAAAGAGGAAACCTTGTGAATTTTAATTATAATAAAAATATTTCATTTTCTGAACCCAGTTCACCGTGGAGAGAACATTATAAACACATTCCTAGAAAGCTTGACTACCCTGATTACTCTATGTTTGATCTGGTGGAGGAGCGCGCCATAAATAATCCGAGGTACGTAGCCTATAATTTTTTAGGCAGAGAATCAACATATATAACCCTTATAGAAGATATCAAAAACTGTGCAAAAGCATTTAAAAATATTGGAATAAACGTAGGTGATAAGGTAACGATATGTTTGCCTAATATTCCCCAGGCAATTATTGCTTTCTATGCACTTAATTATATAGGTGCGCTGCCAAGCATGATTCATCCTCTTTCAGCATCAGGAGAAATCAAGTTTTATTTAAATGTATCAGAAAGTGTTGCTGCGATAACCCTTGATGCCTTTTATGGAAAATTTGAGGAAATACGGAAAGAAACCAATATTAAAAACCTTATAATCGCAAATATTCCGGAGGCTTTGCCTGCATTTAAAAGTGTTCTTTTTAAGATGACAAAGGGGCGCAAAATTAAGCCGATACCAAACAATGCGGATGTGATATTATGGAAGGACTTTATCGAAGAGGGTAGCCGATATAGTGGTGAAGCAAGGGCATATGTCAGCGGATCAAGCCCTGCTGCTATACTTTACAGCGGTGGAACAACGGGAACAAACAAAGGAATTCTACTTTCAAATTTAAGTTTCAATGCACTTGCAATGCAAATGATTGCCGCAGCGGATTGTGTTCGTCCCAAGGATTCAATACTTACCGTTATGCCTATGTTCCATGGGTTCGGACTTGGTGTGAGCGTTCATTTGCCGTTGATTTTTGGAATGAAATGCATACTTATACCACAGTTTACACCGGAAACATATGCCAAAGTTGTTAAGACCGCTAAACCTAACATCATCGCTGGTGTACCAACATTATACGAAGCGATGATTTCAAGCCCGATATTTAAAAATGCTGACCTTTCTTTTTTGAAAGGAATTTTCTCTGGCGGAGATACTCTTTCTATAGAGTCTAAGCGTAAGATTGATAATTTCCTTAAAGAGCATAACTGCAAGGAACAAGTTCGTGAAGGTTATGGCATGACTGAAAGTGTAACCGGTAGTTGCCTTTGTCTAAAGGATAGCTTCAGAGAAGGTTCTGTAGGGATACCTCTCCCTGATATGTATTATAAAATTGTAACGCCGGGTACTATAAAGAAAGTCCCTGCCGGAACAGATGGCGAAATATGTGTAATGGGTCCGACTGTTATGATGGGATATATAAATAATTGTGAGGAAAATTCGCAAACACTTCAAATTCACGAAGACGGTAACACGTGGCTGCATACAGGTGATTTAGGCTGTATGGATGCTGACGGGTTTGTATATTTCCGTCAACGATTAAAAAGAATGATTATAACCGCAGGTTATAATGTTTATCCGTCTCAACTTGAAAATATAATAGAGGGACATCAAGCGGTTCTTTCCTCTTGCGTAGTAGGTGTTCCCGACCCGTATAAGATTCAGAAGGTGAAAGCATTTATTGTTCTTAAGCCTGAACATAGACAAGCCTCAAATATTGAGGAAATAAAAGCGGATATATACAACCACTGTAAATACAACATCGCAAAATATTCGTTCCCTTATGAATTTGAATACCGCAACGAACTTCCAAGGACTTTAGTCGGGAAGGTTGCATATACAATTTTAGAGCAGGAAGAAATTGATAAGATCAATGCAAATTCCGATTAGTATTGTATTACGTTAAAAAATGTGGCATACTAATTTCATGAAAAATCGCACAAATAAACAACTTGCGGAGGATAATGCACTATGGGGATTAAAATAAGTCTTTGTATGATAGTTAAAAATGAGGAAGATAACCTTGAAATCTGTCTTGAAAGTGTTAGAGATATTATGGACGAAATAATAATTGTTGATACCGGTTCGACTGACAAAACTGTTGAGATCGCTTCGAAATATACTGATAAAATATACCATTTTGAATGGATTGAAGACTTTGCCGCTGCCAGAAACTTTTCCTTTTCTAAAGGCACAAAAGATTATCTTATGTGGTTGGATGCTGATGATGTCGTTGAAGAGGAAAGCCGTCAAAACTTGATTGAGCTAAAGAAAACCTTGAATGATGAAATAGACGTTGTTAGCATGAAATATCGACATGGTGTTAAGCCCGATGGCAGCTTTAGTGTACTTCTTACCAGAGAACGTCTGGTTAAAAGATCCAAAAATTTCAAATGGAAAAATAAAATACATGAAACTATAGATATCGACCTGTCTAATGATAAAATTAAACTATTGGAATCAGATATATATATCACACATAGACACAAAATCGATCCGGAGAAATCACTTGCCCGCAACTTGAAAATAATTGAAACGGCACTTGAAAACGGAACGTATGGAGCATTTGAGGCATGTTATCATGGCATCACCCTTCATAGCATAGGGAAAAATGACGAAGCTCTTGAGGTGCTTAATAACTATTTTGCGTTAGCACATAAAAGTGAATTGCCGCCAAGGGTTAATGCATACATGAGCGCATATGATATTTATATGGATAAAGGCGATTACGAAAAAGCTTATCAATTGTTAGAGGATAATGAAGTATACCTAAAAGACAGATCCGAGTATTATACAACTTTAGGGGATTTCGCAAGAAATATTTTGAAAGATTATGACTCAGCGATTTACTATTATGAAAAAGCTCTAAAATGTAAAGGTACCGATTTTCTTAATACTCCATCGCATTTTAGAATGGAAGAATACTACTACTACAAGCCAAATTATGGTTTAGGACTATGCTATAATTCGCTTGGTAAATTTAAAAAAGCGTTAGAGACTTTTGAAAAAGCTAAAGAATATGACGAAACGGAAGAATTAAAAATAATATTAGAAAAGATTAGGCGAATTAATGAACTTGTTGGAAATTCCTAAATACTCTGGTATTGATACAAAGCTTAATGCTCAAATCTCATACACTCTAATTTTTTTATTATAATTTTTGTCAAATATTTTCAAAAAAACTAAACATTCCCCGGTCTTTTGCCGATATATGTTATAGAAGTGTAAACCACTTACAAATAAAGGAGAAAAGGAGGGGTCTAGATGACATCTATTATTAATTCGTTAGTTAGCTCGCATGGCGCTTTTTCAAATTCCGCTGTTGAAAAACAGGTCAACAAGGGCAAGACCCTTACCACAGGGAATGTGGGTAATTCAAACGGAGAAGCAGCATCAATTGGCAATGCATTTGCGCTAGGCGGTTCTCTTGCAGCCGGAACTATTTCCGTTCAAGGCCAACAGGTTAATATGCTTTCAGATCTTGTAGGCAGACTTTTAGGTGCGCAAACAAACAACTGGGGAATGGCAAATTTCTCTAGGCTTAACCCAAATGATGCTTTGAAAATCAGATCGCTTTTAGATGGTGGGACGCATGTTTCCCCGGAAATTCAGGCTCAAGCACAAGCAGCAATTGCCGAAGACGGGTTCTGGGGTGTTGAAGCAGTAAGCGACAGATTGGTTGATTTTGCAATAGCACTTTCCGGCGGAGATAAAAGCAGATTTGAAGTTTTAAAAGATGCTATTGTAAAAGGATTTCAAGCAGCTGAAAGGCTATGGGGAGGAGAGCTTCCTCAAATAAGCAGGGATACATTTGATGCTACTATGCGTAAACTTGCCGAAGCATTTTCGGTTCAATGATTAAATAACTTACAAGCTCTTATTTTATAAATTTTAACAATAATAAAATCCCCCTTTTTGCTTAATACTAAGGGTATTGATAGTCATATCATAATTTTAATTAAAGGGGAGTTTTGAATGATGAATAGAATGGCAACAGGTTTAATAGCAGGTGGGGTTTTAGGTGCAGCTGTTGCAGCGGCAGCATTTACAGCAAGCGATAGTTGCATGAGAAGAAATGTAATGCGTAAAACCAGACGCCTTGCTCGAAGAGCATCTAATGCAATAGAAGATAGCTTTAATTATTAATATTCAAAGATAGTTGAAATTGGCTGCATCGTCTTAAAATTGACGATGCAGCTTTTTTAGTTTTATAGCTGTTCCAGTTAAAAGCCACCTCAACAGATGCAGTATTTCTAGTGCAAGACTTAGGAAGCAACACGTGAATCTAATTTGTAACGAATATGCCTAAGCCCTGTCATTCCGGGCTCGACCCAGAATCTTCATGCAAAAAATTTCAGCATCATGCTTATCACTATTAACGCAAATGACGCTTGAACGTTGTAATAGCAATGAACATGGCTCATAGTCCACAGCATGAAGATTGCGGGTCAAGCCCGCAATGACGAGCTTTTGAGCGTGTTCGTTCAAATTAGATTCACGTGAGGAAGCGACAACGACGTTTTCTATAGAGAGCTGAAGACGTCATGCGCTAAAAAGACAAGTCTGGTGTGGTGATTTTTAACCGAAACTGCTATATCACAACTATTGTGTGACAGCACTGCTTATGATAGAATTATACTACAATAGTAAGGGGGAATTTAAATTGGCAGGACATTCTAAATTTGCAAATATAAAGCATAAGAAAGAAAAAGCTGATGCTGCCAGAGGTAAAATATTTACTAGACTTGGCAGGGAGATAGCCGTGGCTGTTAAAGCCGGGGGATCTGCTCTTGATTCAAACAGTAAGCTTAAAGACGTTGTTGCTAAAGCTAAGGCAAACAATATGCCAAATGATACTATAGAACGATCTATAAAAAAAGCAGCGGGTGATTTAACAGCAGTTAATTATGAAAAGGTCGTTTATGAAGGTTATGGTCCAAACGGTGTTGCCGTCATTGTTGAAGTTTTAACCGACAACAGAAACCGTGCCGCCGCAAATGTAAGAAATGCGTTTACAAAGGGCGGCGGAAATATGGGTACAACCGGCTGTGTTTCATTTATGTTTGATGAAAAGGGCGTTATAATGGTTGAGTCTGGCAACAATATTAATGAAGACGAACTCATGCTCATGTCGATTGATGCAGGTGCTTCGGATTTTAATGCGGTTGAAGGAGGGTACGAAATTTTAACTGCTCCGGATGATTTTTCAAGCGTTCGTACAGCACTTGAAGAAATGAATATTACGATGATTTCGGCGGAAGTTAGTATGATCCCCCAAAATTATAATACTCTTTCATCGCCTGAAGAGCTCAAAAAAATGAATAAGCTCCTTGATCTTCTTGATGAAGAAGAAGATGTACAAAATGTATGGCATAGTTGGGATGAACAAACGGGATGAATTGTTTGCTAAACAAGATATATTGATGTATAATTATCCTGTTTACAATAAATAGTGCTAAAGGCACAACTTAAGGTTTTATAAAATAATGAGAGGTAGGAATTAAAATGGGTGAATTAAAGGGAACAAAAACAGAAGCTAACTTGATGGCGGCATTTGCAGGCGAATCACAGGCGAGAAATAAGTATACTTACTATGCATCAAAAGCAAGAAAAGAGGGCTATCAACAGATAGCAAACCTGTTCATTGAAACTGCTGATAATGAAAGAGAACATGCAAAAATATGGTTCAAATTGCTTCATGGCGGTGAAATTCCTAATACTATGGAAAATCTTAAAGATGCAGCAGCAGGCGAGCATTTTGAATGGACAGACATGTACAGTAAATTTGCGAAAGAAGCACACGAAGAAGGCTTGACCAAAATTGCAGTTTTATTTGAAAAGGTGGCTCAAATTGAAAAAGAGCATGAAGAGCGTTACTTGAAGCTTTTATCAAATATTGAAAAAGATATAGTGTTCTCTCGTGATAATGATGAGTCATGGCATTGCCTTAACTGCGGCTATACTAATGAAGGTAAAAAAGCACTTGAAGTTTGCCCTGTTTGTATGCATAAAAAGGACTTTTTTGCAATTAAAGCGGAAAACTATTAGAAACAAGAGATTTGCTTAACTTGGCTTAGTTTAATTTTAATTGATTAACGAAAGGGATGGTTTTGTACATGACGTTATCGAAAAAAGCTGCATCCGTAAAAGGTTCTTCAACTCTTCACATAGCTGCAAAGGCTAAAGCTTTAAAACAATCAGGTGTTGATATAATAAGCTTCACAGCCGGAGAGCCGGATTTTAATACTCCGGATAACATTAACAAAGCGGCAATAGATGCAATTAATGCAGGATTTACGAAGTATACTGAAAGCGCAGGTATCCTTAAGCTTCGTGAAGCAATTTGCGAAAAGCTTAAAAAGGAAAATGGTCTTGAATATGCGCCAAACCAAATTGTGGTTAGTAATGGTGCTAAACATTCGTTGTCAAATATCCTTTCTACTATTTTAAATCCCGAGGATGAAGTTATAATATTCGCACCTTTTTGGCTTAGCTATCCTGAAATGATCAAAATGGCAGATGGTGTTCCTGTCGTTGTTAATACCTCAGAAGAAAATGGGTATATTCCAACTGAGGATCAAGTTAAAAAGGCTATAACAGGCAAAACAAAAGCAATAATTGTTAACAGCCCTTGTAATCCATCTGGTTGTGTTTATTCAAAATCTGATTTACAAATGATTGCGGACTTTGCACTAAAGCATGATTTGTTTGTTATTTCAGATGAAATTTATGAAAAACTCATATATGATGATGAATCAAAACATGTTAGCATTGCAAGCTTAAATGATGATATATATAACCGGACTATAATAGTAAACGGCGTTTCTAAAGCATTTTCAATGACAGGCTGGCGGATTGGCTATACGGCATCAACAAGAGAAATCGCCGCTTGTATGGATAATATTCAAAGCCATCTTACATCTAACCCTAACAGTATTGCTCAAATGGCAGCACTTGAAGGTCTTAAAAATTCAAATGAATACGTTGAAAATATGCGTCAAGAGTTTGCAAAACGCAGGGACTATATGTATGACAGGATTTCTAAAATGCCTGGTGTCAAAGCGGTTCGTCCGGTAGGAGCTTTTTATGTATTTGTTGATATTTCAGGGCTTTACGGCAAAACAATTGATGGTTTAGAAATCAAAGATGCGTTAGGGGTTACCGAGCTTCTTTTAACTAAGAGCAATGTAGCAGTTGTTCCTTGCGGCGACTTTGGCGCACCTAATCACATTCGCTTGTCGTTTGCTACGTCAATGGAAAACATTACTAAAGGGCTTGATCGTTTTGAGATGCTTACAAAAGGAGAGTAACAAACATGCATAAATTTTTCAAAAATGTTTTTGCCATTTTGATGGCGGCAATTTTTATATTTTCCGTACCGATAGGTGTGCGTGCTGACAGCCCGTTATCACCTATAAGAGAGTTTTTCGAGAGAGCTCATGCGCAGGTAAATTGGAATGGTTCATTACGGCAAATTACTATCAACCTTAACGATAATGAGATTAGGCTTTATATAGACAGGGAAACCGCATACATAAACAATTTATCTATTGACCTAAACAGTGTCGTTACAATTGAAAATGGTATATCATTTATGCTGCTTGAAGATGCTCAAGCAATACTAGATGCGTTGCCTGGTTCCGTTTCTCCTATTCCGGGTGGTTATGGAACTATTGCATACAGGCATTTAAATTTTATCGAAGAAAACCTGCCTTATAGATTTCCTTTTACGCAGCGGGAAAGAGAAACAGCTGAATGGATTGCACAAGAACTTGCTGATATGGGGCATAGCTCAGAAAACATTCGTATCCAAACATTTCCTACGAATGATAATATGTCTATTGACATATCCCTTTTAAGAGAGCCTTTGGACGAAATACCGGCGACAATGCAAGGCGCGTTGGAAAGTCTGCTTGTGTTTGATTTTGATGACTTGGCGGAGTTGGAATTCGTTGATTACAGCCAAAATGTAATACTCACAGTACCAGGAGTGAGCGAAAAAAGAATAATTGTTGGGGCACATTATGACAGCCCTAACAATGTAGGTATAAGTGATAATGCCTCTGGGGTAGTTGTCTTACTTGAAAGTGCAGAGCGCATACTTGATTTTGATAATTATTACACGATAACCTATATCTTTTTTGGTGCGGAAGAAGTAGGGTTAGTAGGGTCTCTGTATTATTTAAACTCTCTTACAGAAGCAGATAAAGAAAACATTGTGCTCATGATCAATATTGATGTTATTTTTGATGGTACTGTCTTAACGTATGCTGTGGGTTATCATAACTTCGATACTAATAACGAAGGGAGCAATGATGTCACTCGGGCTATAGAAGGAATCGCAAATGATTTAAATGAGGAATTTAACCTTGGATTACTTCGTCAGCCAAGGGGCGTTTATGTAACTTCCGATCAATTATCATTTTTATTTGCAGGGCTTGATATTCTTGTCTTTTATTCAGTGGGTGATTTTATTCCCTCATCAACAATAGCTAAAGCTGTTGTGACAGGAGATTTTCCTGAATTAACTCCATCCAGGATTGCATTGATGATTGCTATGCTTGATGGTATTGATGAACCCAATATAATCTTAGAAATTGAAAGAGACAGGGATGCATTGGAGTTATTTTTAAGAGGTTATGCGGAAATCCCTTTAGAATTTGCATTAGAGCAATTTACAATGTTAGAGCAACTCATTGAAACATCTGATGATGATGATTTTATTGCGGAGGTTTCTTTGAGTCTTGAGATGTTAGAAATGTTGATCACAATTTTAGAACATCCCGGGTTAGAAGAATTTTCAGAGCAGTATGATAGTATCGGTCTTGTGCTTCATACAGCTAATGACAACATTGCTTATTTGCATGAGAATTTCCCGGGTCTTATCCAAAGAGCTTTAGAAGCCTACTCAATTTTCCTGGAAAGAACGTTGACTTTACCTGCGGGAAGCCTGTCTTAATAAGCCTCTAAATTAATAATGAATTACTATACCCTTGCAATACAACGTACAACATGTTGTATTGCAAGGGTAATATCCAAATAAAGTTGCTACAGGTTTAGTTGGATATTAATCTAAAACTATATCATATAGCTATATTTCTAATTCAGTTTCAGCCTAACAATCATTTCACAAAACTTATCATTTTCTTGAACTACATATTCAACCTTTACCCCTGATTGCTGCATGTCTTTGACAGCTTGCTTCATTGTGTTTGATAAAAGGCGGATATCTTTTAAATATCTTTTGAATTTTCTTTCAGAGGCAGTTTTGCCGGGTTCACTTTTTTCCGCTAAAAAGCTTTCAATCAGCAGTTCTGTTTTGCGAACAGTTAAATCATGCTTAATAATTTTTTTCACAATCATTTCCCGGTCAGCTTCTTTTTCAAGTCTCAAAAGTGACCGTGCATGCCGTTCAGTTAAGCCGTTTTCGATTACTGATTTCTGAATACTTTCCGAAAGTTTTAAAAGCCTAATTTTGTTTGCTATGTATGACTGACTTTTGCCCATTTTCTCAGCAAGCATCTCTTGAGTAAATGAATAATCGTGCATCAGATTTTTAAATCCTTCGGCTTCTTCAATATAGTTCAAATTTTGTCTTTGCAAATTTTCAATTATGGCAATTGCTGCGGAGTCCCTGTCATTTATGTTTATCACAATCGCAGGTATTGATCCTATTCCGGCTAATTTTGAAGCACGAAGCCGTCTTTCACCTGTTATAAGCTCGTAGTGGTTATAGTTTAAAAGCCGGACTGTAATGGGTTGTATAACACCATATTCACTTATTGACTTTGCTAACTCCCCTAGGCTTGCGCTGTCAAAAAACCGCCTTGGTTGGTATGGGTTGGGGCTGATTTGGTTTATAGGTATTTCCAGAACTTCTTTGGTCTTGATATTTGATAGAACTGCTTGATTTTTCATGAACTTTCCTCCTTCGTATTATAGCTTGGTTATACATTACCATTTATTTCCTAAAGGTAATTAAAAGTCAGAATATTCAGAATATTTTAATTTTGGCAAAATAATTAAAAAAACCCTATCATTTAATAGGGTTTTTTGCTGCTTTTCCTGGTTTTCGAGGGTATTTAAGGGGCGTGCCTGAAACTTTGTCGATAACAATTAAGCTGTGCATAATGTCGCTAAATGGTATTTTGACCTTTTTTACCTGTGAAATTTCGCCGCCAAGTGCTGAAATAGCCACTTTTGCTTCGTTTATTTCTTCATCTGCGTCAAAGAGCTTCATAGAAATGAATTTCCCGCCTATTTTCACAAAAGGCAGGCAATATTCTGAGACAACACTAAGTTTACTGACACCTCTTGCAGTTGCATAGTCAAATTTTTCACGAAAATCCGGGTTGATTGCAAGGTCTTCTGCTCTTGAGTTAATTGCTTTTGCATTCTGAAAGCCAAGTTCATTTATAACTTCTTGTAGAAATGAAACCTTCTTGCCTATGGAGTCCATAAGTGCAAGATCAAGACCATTCAGCATAATTTTAAGAGGTATCCCCGGAAAACCTGCACCAGAGCCTATATCAATCAAGCTTGTACCTTCTTTATAGTCTCCCAAAACCGATATAACGGAGATACTGTCTAAAAAATGTCGTATATCTATATCTTTTTCATCTTTGATTGCTGTTAGATTAATTTTTTTGTTCCATTCTATAAGCATATCCTTATATATTTCAAATGCTTTTTCCTGTTCACTTAAAAGGCATAAACCAAAATATTCTACACCCTGTTTAAGAATATTCATATATTATTGCTCCCACAATTAAATATTGGATAGGCTCTTACTCCGTTTCAATACGGTAAATTTTCCATTTACTGTAGCTGTCAGGCTCTTTCATCATATGGATATGCATAATCGTATCTTTTTTGCCTGCATCTTCCATCAAAAGCACAGAGTCTGTTCTGCAATTTCTGGGGCGTTCATAAAACTCGGCTTTATATAGCTTTTTGTAGTTGGTTGTGTTTGCAAAGAGTTCTATAAACGTAGCTTCATCGAAATCATTATAAAAGCTCTTGCTAAAGTAAACCTTTGCTTCATCAAAGTGCCATTTTGATACAGCATCCAAAAACAGCTTAACCGTATTGTCGTCTTCTGTGCTCGCAAAACATGGACTGTTAAACACAGAAGCTTTTTTAAAGCTCCCTGAAAAATTCATGCCAATTAATGTATTTTTTTGTATAGACATAAAACAGCCATATCTGCTCAACTATAATGCGCCTCCCGTTATGATTACAGTGCTGCTTCAAGTTTAAGAAGCAAACTGTTATAATGGAATATGTACTGTTGCTAAGCAAATATAGCGTTATGTTATAGTATTCAAATGCTTATGCATTGTTTCCATCCTAACGACTAAAACCGCTAAATCAGCAGGAGATACCCCGGTTATGCGAGAAGCTTGTCCTAAACTATCAGGCTTTATCGCATTTAATTTTTGCACTGCTTCTATGCGCAACCCATGTATTGTACTATAGTCTAAGTGTTTTGGCAACTTTTTGTTTTCCATCTTCTTAAACTGTTCAACCTCCAACATCTGTCGGTTTATATATCCTTCGTAGTTTATCTGTATATCAACTTGCTCTTGTACATCCTTATCAAGCCGAGGTCTGTGAGGGTCTAAGTTTTTTAGCTTATCATAATTAAGTTCCGGGCGTCTTATCAAATCAGAAAGAAAAATCCCCGTTGAAATATTTGTGCTGTTAAATTCAGAGAGTAGAGCGTTTGTACTATCCGAAGGGGTTATGATAACTTTTTTGACCCGTTGAATTTCTTTTTCAATTTGTTGTTTTTTATCTAAAAATTTTGCATATCTTTCTTCGAATATAAGACCTAATTGATAGCCTTTTTCTGTAAGACGCAAGTCTGCGTTATCTTGCCGTAACAACAACCTATATTCAGCGCGCGAGGTCATCATACGGTAAGGTTCGTTAGTTCCTTTAATAACAAGGTCGTCAATTAAAACGCCGATATAACCGTCTGAACGATCTAGTATGAAAGGTTCTGCTCCTGAAATAAAGAGAACTGCGTTTATTCCGGCGACAAGTCCCTGTGCTGCCGCTTCCTCATACCCAGAACTTCCGTTTAGCTGTCCTGCTGAAAAAAGTCCTGATATATTTTTGAACATCAAATAAGGAGTTAGCTGCGTTGCATCAACGCAGTCATATTCTATAGCATAACCGTACCGCATTATCCTACAGTTTTCAAGACCGGGAACAGATTGATACATTTTAACTTGAATATCAGCCGGCATTGAAGTTGACATTCCGGAGATATACATTTCGTTTGTGTTTTCACCTTCGGGTTCAACAAAAAGTTGATGCCTGTCTTTGTCAGCAAAGCGAATAATTTTGTCTTCGATAGAAGGGCAATATCTGGTTGAGGCACCTTCTATCATCCCGGAGTACATGGGAGACCTATCAAGGCTTTCACGAATTATTTCATGCGTTTTTTCATTTGTATAAGTTAAATAACATTCGGCCTGCGGGCGCATTATATCTTCTTCTGTATTTTCAAACGAAAATGGAACTATATGTTCATCACCATATTGAGGGATCATTTTATCACGATCAATAGTTTTTCCATCAATTCTTGCAGGGCTTCCGGTTTTAAACCGTTGCATATTTATCCCTAAACTTTTTAAATTTTCGCTTAAGACTTCGGAAGATTTAAGACCATTAGGTCCGGATTCAGTTGTGATTTCTCCTGTTAAACACCTGGAATTTAGGTATGTTCCGGTGGCGATAATTACAGTTTTTGAATTGTATTCCATTCCATATCCGGTTTTGACCCCTGATACATATCCGCCATGCGTAAGCACTTCGGTTACTTCGCACTGGCAAATTTCAAGGTTTTCAGTGTTTTCAAGAACTTCTCGCATAGACTGAGCATACTTATATTTGTCCGCCTGTGCCCTAAGCGAATAAACAGCAGGACCTTTCGCAGTATTAAGCATACGGCTTTGGATAAATGTTTTATCAATATTTCTGCCCATTTCTCCGCCTAGGGCATCAATTTCCTTTACGAGATGACCTTTAGACGTACCACCGATGTTTGGATTGCATGGCATCATTGCTATTGAATCTAAGTTCATAACTAAAATCACTGTTTTTTTACCAAGCCGGGCTGCTGCCAGAGCTGCTTCACACCCGGCATGTCCGCCACCGATAACTATTACATCATATTTAAATTTTTGCTTAATCATTTGTTTATTATCCCATTTTCTAATATATTATCTTGAGCTGCAATTGGGCTTTTAAACCCGTCAGTTTTATAAATTTTGTTCAATAAAAACGTTGCAACAGTACCAAATAAAGACAGTATAATAAGTATTAAAAATATTCTTTCAAAAAAATCATTATCAGGTTCAAAAATCAGCATAAGAATAGCCGTTAAATAAGTTATTACCAGGATTGTTGTTGTTATAAAAAGTGATTTCATTGCGATGCTGCTTTTAAATTTAAGTAAAAATAATCTGGAGCAATGTGTAAAGCCAACTGCTGCAATCCACAAAGTTCCCATCAAACTTGAATAGTCAATAACCTCCCATGATAACAATGTTGACAAAATAAATCCAATAACAATTAAAACAAAACCACTAATTGATATATTTTTCAAAGTAGTTCTTTCATATAAATCTACGGCAACATTTGCAGCAAAACCATAAGCGATAACCCACCAAACAGACTGCCAAACTCTATAGCTCATTGTCCAATTCACATCTTCTGTCAGAATGAAAAATATCTGTAACAATACGCATATTCCCAAGGCGGTCAATACAACTTTAATTAATGCATTTTTGTATGGCGATTTAGGTTTTTTATCCGTTACAAAAATGTCTTCAATTATCGGCATTGATTGAGAGGTGCTGTTGTCTATAACGATAGCTTTGCCGCACACCGAACAAAACCGGTCATTTTCAGCTAATTGCTTTCCACAACTAGAGCAAAACATAATTCCAACTCCTTAAATTCTTTATTAGATTATAATGCCAACTACACCGATTACAGCTCTGTCATTTCCACCTAAGTCCTTTAAGGTTTCAATGCCGGAGAAACCGTTATTGCTAAATAATTCAGAAACTTCTATGCTTTGATCAAACCCTATCTCAACAACAAGCTTTCCGCCGGGCTTTAAATAGCCGGGTGCTTTAGAAGTTATCGACTTGTAAAAATCAAGCCCGTCATCTCCGCCGTAAAGGGCTGATAAAGGTTCGAATTTCTTAATATCCGGCTGCAAATCATCAATATCCGCAGCCCTTATGTAAGGTGGATTGCTGATGATTAAATCGAACTTTGTTTCCATGTTAAGCTTTTCAGTTATTACATCGTTCTTTATAAATGTTACCCTGTCAGCAACACCTATTTTTTCTGCGTTCTTTTTGGCAACGCTTAGCGCAGCAGAGCTTATATCTGTTGCGGTAACTATCGCATTTCCGCAATATTTGGCAATAGAAATAGCGATACACCCCGAACCGGTGCATAGATCAAGAACTTGAACTGGTTCATTTAAGTTATTTTTCAGGTTTTGATTGATATCATTAATCACATATTCCACTAAAATCTCCGTATCAGGTCTTGGGATAAGGACGTTATTATCAACATAAAAATCAAGTGACATAAACTCACAATTGTTTGTGATGTATTTAAGCGGCATTTTTGTTGCTCGTGTTTCAATAAATCTTTTAAATTGCCACGCAGTATCTTTATCAATTATTTTTTCGGGGTAGGTGAGTATGTCTTCCCTTGAGATAGATGCGGCTTTCATAAGAAGAAGCTCGGCATCAAGGCTAAAACTTTCAATCCCTGCATCGGATAAAACTTGTTTTCCATACGTCAAGAGCTCTTGAACTTCGCTTCCTGTTTCATTAATCTTCTTCCAGCTTAAGCCTTTAATTTCATAGTCAATAACCTTATTAAGAGAAGCAATAGCAACTTCAATCTGACTTTCGGTAGGCTCTGCTGTTGTAACTCGCTGCAAACATAAACCGGGAAAGCTTATAATATCAACTAAAAGCGAATCATGCCTACTAGTCCATTTAATTGCCTCATAAGAAAGACCGGCTATAATAGGCAAAAGTGCTATCCTAAACCCGAAACGAACCCAGATAATATCAGTCCTAATGAACATAAAGAGTGCCATGCTGATAATCATAACAATAACTAGGAAGCTTGTACCGCAGCGTTTATTTAGCGGTGAATAGCTTTTGACATTCTCGACTGTTAATTCTTTATTATCTTCATAGCAGTTAATTGCTTTATGTTCGGCTCCATGATATTGAAAAAACATTTGAATATCTTTCATACGTGAAATTGCTAAAATATATATAACAAAAATAAATATTCGAACAAATCCTTCAATTACTCCAAGAGCCCATGTTGCTTCTCCAATCAAAGGCATAGTAAAACGTGATAACCAAACAGGTAGAAACACAAAGAAGAAAAGGGCAATACACATAGAAATTGTCATGCTGAAATACAATAAATAATCCGTTAGCTTTTCGCCAAACTTATCAACCAAAAATTTATCAAATTTTGTTTCAGGTTCAGCAGTCAAATCTTCGAGACCGGCGAGTTCAGCAGATTTCATAATTATTCTTGTTCCCATTACAACAGAGCTTCCAAAAGCAACAATTCCACGTATAATGGGGAGTTTTTTAATTTTTGATTCACTTATTTCAAGCTGAGTGTTTACTATTTCAATAGTCTTATCCGGCTTTCTAACCGCCATAGAGTACATTTTTTTACCGCGCATCATAACGCCTTCTATTATAGCCTGTCCTCCTATTTGATAAGGCGGTTTTTTTATATCATTTGTGCTTGATGTAATTTTCACAATAATACCTCTTTTAATATAAGAATTATGTATTCAATAATTGGTGCTAGGATATCCTTGCAATACAATGTACAATATGCCACACTATATTACCAGGGTATGTACATTATAAACTAAAATTGGAAAATTGTAAAACAAGATTTGAAATCAAAAAATTTAAAAAATTTTTAAAAAAGTATTGACACATGATAATTAATACTATATAATAATGATTATCAATAAAATACTAAATCATTCCAAAGGAGAGTTGTAATATGAAGAAATTTGTTTGTACAGTTTGTGGTTTTGCTCATGAAGGTTCTGCGCCTCCTGAAAAGTGCCCTCAATGCCAAGTTCCTGCTTCTAAGTTTGTTGAGCAGTCCGGTGAAGGTTTAGCTTATGCGGACGAACATAGAATAGGTGTTGCTAAAGATGTTGACCCTGAAATTGTTGAAGGTCTCAGACAAAATTTTATGGGTGAATGTACTGAAGTTGGTATGTACCTTGCTATGAGCCGTCAAGCGGACAGAGAAGGATACCCGGAAGTTGCTGAAGCATACAAAAGAATAGCATTTGAAGAAGCAGAGCATGCTGCTAAATTTGCAGAGCTGTTGGGCGAAGTTGTTGATGTTTCAACAAAAAAGAATCTTGAAATGCGTGTTCTTGCGGAACATGGTGCTACACAAGGAAAGCTAGATATTGCTAGAAAAGCAAAGCAACTCAATCTTGATGCTATACATGATACAGTTCATGAAATGTGTAAAGATGAAGCTCGTCACGGTATGGCTTTCCAAGGTTTACTTGATAGACATTTTAAATAGGATAGATAAGGTGGTCAGTAAATTATGGTCGGTAATAAAAGAAATACAGTGCAGAGACAACTTGTACTTAATGCAGTAAAAGAACTAAACTCTCATTCAACTGCCGATCAGATTTTTGAATATGTTGCAAAAATACATCCATCAATCAGTAAAGCAACAGTTTACAGAAATTTGAACTTGTTAGTTGAATCAAATGAGCTGTTAAACATAGGAATATTCCAAGGTTCTGCACGCTATGATCATAATTGTCATGGACATTATCATTTTATGTGTGAAGGTTGCAACAAAGTTTTTGATGTCGAAGGAAATTTTTCTGATATTATCCACAGAGTTGGTGAAACAGATGGATTTAATGTTTCAAGTTATTATCTATCCTTCAGTGGTCTATGCAAGGAATGTCAAAGACTTTAGCAAACTTTAAACACTAACACGATTTTTAAATATTCAAAAATATATTAAAACCTCCGCTGTATTAAAAATGGCGGAGGTTTTGACGTATTACACAACTGTATTTGCCCATTTATTCCCAAGAACTCTAAATCCTGTAAGAACTACTTTAATGACCTCTTCCATAAGCACAAGAACAAATACCCAGTATATCGGAAGCCTAAATACGTAAACGCCCAAAAATGCCATAGGAACGGCGACAAGCCACATTACGATTCCATCCGCAAAAAGACAGAATTTTGTATCTCCGCCGTTTCGTAGTATTCCTATTATAGTTGTAAAGTTGAACATCCGAACGGTCATAAATATTGAAGTCACAATAAGCAGTCTGTTTGCATAAAGCCTAACAATATCAGGGACATCATAAAGTTGGGTTATGAATGGGCTTACTACAAACAAGAGACTGCTCATTACAATACCAACGATTACACTAAACACTAAAGCTTTTCGAGAATATGATATAGCTAAAACTCTTTTTCCTGCTCCTAATGCATTTGCGATCATTATACCAGATGAAGCTCCAACAGCAACGCCTGCTATATAGAAAAGATTTGCCACTGCCATATTTATTTGCATTGCACCTTGAGATTCAGTACCTGTACCCCTGTAAGCTATTTGGCAAAGCACAACACCAAGAGCCCATGCCGCTTCGTTTAATATAACAGGCATAGTGATACGGAAACATTCTTTAGCAAAAATCCAGCTAAAACTCATGTATTCTTTGAATTTAGCAACAACGGGCAAATTAAGCTTTCTGATAATAATTGCTTGAATTGTTATCTCAACAATCCTCGCTATAAGCGTACCAAGTGCCGCACCAAAAACGCCCCATCCTGCTACAAAGATAAAAATATAGTTTAATGTTACGCTTGTGATAAGTGCTATTGTCACAGTTATCATCGGTATGTTAGCTTTTTTTATGCTTCTCAGCGCAAAATTATAAGTCATAGTTATTGGGGTTATTAAATAGCTAATACCAACAGTTCTTAAATATATTGTACCAAGTTCGATTATTTCAGGCACATCAGTATAAAAACTTAAAAACCATCTTGGGAAAACGATAGCTACTGTTGCAAAAGTGACACCTAATACCATTCCGGTCAAGAACCCTATTCCTAAAACTTTATGTATGCCCCTTACATCATTCTTTCCCCAATATTGACCGGTTAATATTGCCGAACCGGTACACATGCCATACAACACAAGGCTGTAAAGAAAGAAAAGTTGGTTTGAAAAACCAACAGCATTTATTGCTTCAAGCCCTAAACTTCCGACCATAAGATGGTCGATGAAGTTAACAGATGCATTTACTAAATCTTGCGCCAATATTGGCATAGCAAGGATTGTCATTGCTTTAAGAAATTTTTTTGTCTCACCTTTTGTTGAATTCTTTACCTTCATTTATTTCCTCTACGAACAGATTTTTAAAATCAAAAGCTCAACTGCGAGCGTGTCCGCCATCTTTCCTGTTTTAATGTTTAAATCTGCTTCAAGACATCTTTTAATTGCATCCTCAAGATTTTTGCTATCAAAGTTTGAGCCTTGCCGCAGGCAATCTGATATCATGAAGCTGCGAAGCCCTGTCTTTTGTGATATTTCCTGCGGGTTTAATCCTTTTTCTTTTAGAGTCTTGCATTGTAATACAAGCCTTAGCTGCCTTGCAATCATAATTATTACCATTATTGGGGATTCTTTCATAAGCAGCAGGTTATTAAATATATCAAGTGCAAGACCTGCATTTTTTGTTGCCGCAGCATCAACAAGTTCAAAAATATTAAGCTCTAGTGACTTTTTGCATATATTATCTATATCTGCTGTTGTTATTTCGCTTTCTGCCCCTTTGTATAAGGCAAGCTTTTGAATTTCAGATGCTAAAGTACCCATGTCGCACCCGACTCTACGGATAAGGTAATATATATTTTGCACGTCAACGCTGACATTATAGCTTTTGAAATGACGGTTTGCCCATTCGCATAGTTCATTTTCTTTCAGAGAGCTAAACTCATAAGCAAGACCTTGCTTTGAAACATTTTTATACAGGCTGCTGCGCTTATCAACTTTTGATTCAACGAAGATCAAAATTGTTGATTCAGGAATGTTTTTTAAAAATTCATTCATTGTTTCGCTTTCGTTTTTCTTCCCTGTTTCAAAAATCCCTGTATCTCTTAGAATCAAGACTCTGTAATCGGCAAAAAATGGAGCTGTTTCAGCCGCATCAACAGCCTTTTTTGTTGAGAAATCTTTACCATCTAAAATGTCTAAGTTCATATCCCTTTCATCATCAGTAATGACAGCATTTGATATGTATTTTTCGTAGTGCTTAACCAAATATCTTTCTTCGCCGTACAATAAATATACTGATTTGAATTTTCTACTTTTAATCTGAGCTTCTATTTCTTTCATAAATGATACCTCTATCTCATAGTGCGTACTTTGATGTCACTGTCTCTCGAAATATAAAAAGTAATTTGCCCTGTTTCTGCGGTATTGAAAAGTGGAATATCCATTTCGTACAATAATTGTACTACTCTTCCGGATGGATGTCCATGAGGATTTCTTCTCCCTGTGCCGACGAATGCAATTTCCGGCGAAACTTCTAACAAAAATTGCTCGCTGTTTGAAAATGCCGAGCCATGATGCGCTAGGTTTAGAACATGGCTGCTTATACAGTCAAAATCTCTAAGTATTCGCCGTTCTTCTTCAATTCCGATATCGCCTGTTAACAAAAATCGGATTCCCAATGTTTCATACATTAACACCAAAGAATTCGCATTTCTGTTACTAGAGAAGTTTGGGGTAGGATGCAGGCACACTATTTCCCCTCCCGGAAATAGCACTTTATCGCCGGATGTCAAAGTTACTACCGGTACTCCGAACATTTCTGCTCTTTCAATAAGTTCAATTTCAAGCTCGGCTATAGCCCCAACATTTGGCGGCATATATATTGATCCTATATTAATTCTTCCAATAAGTGGTATTATACCGCCTATGTGGTCACTGTCGGGATGGGTAACAAAGACTCCATCAATTTTCCCTATTCGTTTGCTACGCATATGTGATAATATTTCATTTGCATTCCAAGGGTCACCACCGTCGACTAAAAACGTTATGCCGTTGTTTCTTATAACAATGCTATCTCCTTGACCGACGTCAAGCTTTACAACGTAGTTCGAATTCCTGCTGTTTATGCCGTCTATTCCAAAAGCTATAACGAGGGCAAGAATCGCCCCTAAGGTGCATCTTACATAAAATCGCCGATTATCCCGACTGCTTTTCAAAAACATTAATACTGAAGCCGACATAACATACCAAAGTAAAATATAGTGTAATGGGACTCTCCCTGTAATAAACATTGCAAAAGGCAATCTCTCAATAGTTACGCAGATAAATTCATAAAACTGGAATATAAAAAACAGTGCGCCCCCTAAAAAAGAAGAAAGGTGTATACTTATAAATCCGGCTATGCCTACAATTATTCCACCGATAAGAACAAAAATTACAGTTGGAACTATTATAAGATTTGCAATTATACCATAAATCGGAACCTGATAAAAGACTGACGCTACAATCGGGGTGTTGAAAAGGGTAACAGCTAGTGAAGCCGGTATTCCATCCGAAAAAAATCTTGTTCTTTTAACAGCTTTTGCTGCCAAGCTTTCTTTTGGTAACGAATACATCGTTTGCCTTATAGTATTTGCTCCGAAGCCTATCCCAAAAACTGACGAAAACGACAAAAGAAATCCGCCGTCCCATAAATTAAATGGGTTCATTATAAGAAGTATGCAGGCAGCTAAAGCAGTTGACGATAATAAATCATTCTTTCGCCATAAAACTCTACCGATTACATGAACACCAAACATTATTACCGCACGCATTGTTGATATTGCAAGTCCCGTAAAAACAGCATAAAAACAAAGAATAATGAGTGTTGCTATCCCAGAATTAACAGTTCCTAGCTGTTTTTTAAGAAGAAAATCAAGCAAGAATGCAATCGCAGTAATATGCAGACCTGAAATTGCAAGAATATGATAAATTCCTCCAACTCTGTAAAGCTCTGCAATACGTTCATCAATGCCTGTTCTGTCGCCTAAAAGCATAGCTATTATTATTCCGCTTTCAGACGGAGGTAAAGATGATTCATATATTTCGATCAGTCTGTTTTTAAATCTGTTGGTAATTCCTCTAATTGTAATTGTTGTACCGCCTGTTGAGACAAGCGTTGCATTCATTCTATATTGAATGTTTCTTGCTGCAAAATGTTGAAATTGATTAAACCCGCCTTCATTTCTCAGTCCTTCCGGTTTGATCAGCCTTCCTGATACCGTTATATGTTGACCTATTCTAAGTTCTTCGTCTGTTTCAAGAAAAGCTCGTATGTTTACCGGGTTTTGGTCTGTTCTATCGTTTAAAGTTACTCTATTTGCCGCTATTAATATTCGATTTTCTGAAACATCCTCTACTAAACCTGATACCTCTACGATTTCAAATGAAATTGCCGCTTCCTCGGCAAGGTTATTCCTTACTGCTTGGGCAGAATTAATGCTAATATATCCCATAATATAAAATAATATCAGCACACAAAACAAGGTCTTTTTATGCAAAAAGATTAAAGCAAGTGTTGCAGCAGAAGCTAGAATGAACAGCAAAATAATAAAGACCGAGTCATTAACATACCTTCCGGACATAACTCCGGCAATCAAAAAAATTAATCCTGCTAAAAGCGGTCTTTTCAATGTAATTTCCTACCTCAAAATTATTGATTCATTACGGGTAAATGGGTTTGCGAGGTCAAGTCCATCATGTATCTCTGTTACCTGTTCAGATTCTATCAAAAACTGAACACCTTGTATGTCGTTATTCAGTGCCGGGTAGGTGAGTGAGTTAACGATTGAATATACCGACAGCATAAAATCTCCTTCTCTGGAGGACGACCCGGGTAAAAAATCAGAGCTTAGGCTTACATAGCATATATTGTTAACAACTGTGACATCTATCAAAATTACATCAGGAGAGACCGTTGGAAACAAAACACTGCTTTCAGGACCGTTTAGAATCTCAGAGATAATTTCAAACTCTACTGATCGATCCACTGCTTGAATAAACCTTCTTTCGACAACAAGCCAATCTTCCCCTTCATCTTTGAAGTAGAGACTTACCCATTTCGAATCAACTATACCCGCAGGTATCCATCCTCCGATTATTACATTGCTTCGGTTCATATGCCCGATAACATTACCCGCTACTGTTAAAAGCTCAATCCCATCAATAAAAAAGTTGACATCATTTATAAAATCAAGTTCAGTCATCGTCCACACTAAACTTCCTCTAAAAATTAGTTCTTCAATAGGGTCTAAATCAAAATAGTCGGCAGAAAATTCGATTTGAAAGATGACATCGTTTACGATACTGGCATTTAAAGCAGTAACACTTTCCGGAACAACACCTTCAAGTTCATTGCTTTGAGGTCCTGCAAAAAAAGCATTAAAAACGTATTGAGCCATAACTGCATTACTTCCAAATGGCAGATAGTGGACCTCAGATTCAATGCTTGATGTAGCAGGGTTAAAAAAATAAATATTAACCGAAAATCTGTTGGGAATATGACCTTCATCCGTTGAAAGGATTACAGACAAAGCATACACTGCCGCTAAAACAAGAAGAAAAACTACAGTTATTTTTGCTTTTTTTGTCTTAATAAAATTCATCGTAATTTCACCTTTCTTGCATACATTAAGAAATATGATGTATTGGCAGTTTAACTAAAAATGTAGTTCCTTCGCCTTCTTTGCTAGTCAATTCAATGCTGCCTTTTAAAAGCATAACAGTAGAGTGAGTGATAGATAACCCTAAACCGGTTCCGCCGGTTTCTCTGTCTCTTGTTTTATCCGTTCTATAAAATCTATCAAATATCTTAGGCTGATCTTCATCAGCTATTCCAATTCCGGTATCAGAAACAGTTATAAAAGCATGCTTATTATTAGACTCTATTTTGATTTTAACTGTTCCTCCGGCAGGAGTATACTTTATTCCGTTATCAATAATATTTGATATCGCAAGCCAAAGCTTAACACTGTCAGCATCAATACTGACTTGTTTTTCCTCTTCCAATAAAACCAGATCTATGCCTTTTTGTCCGGCGAGAGGAGAAAGTCGTTTGATTATATCATTAAGTAAAGTATTTAAATCAACAATCTCAATGTTAAGTGATTTTTCCTGTTGATCTAGCTTAACAAGGCTTAACAAGCTGTTCACAATATGTGTCATTCTGTCAACTTCTGTTGTGATATCTTGCAAAAATTCCCTATGCGTTTCAACAGGAACAGATTCTTGCAAAAGAATTGATTCTGAAAGAACTTTAATAGCACTAAGCGGTGTTTTGAGTTCATGCGAAACGTTTGAGACGAACTCTTCACGTGTGTTCTCAACTATTTCAAGCTTTTGAGCCATTGTATTTATTGAGCTTGCAAGAACTGAAAATTCATCACTGCTTTTTATCTCTATTCGATGGTCAAGCTGTCCTTCTGCAATTTTGCTGATACCTTTTAATATCACCCTAAGAGGATCAAGAATCAACTGTGATCCGAATAGGGCAAGAAAGGCAAGTGCCACAAGAGTTAAAACTGTAAAGTTAAGTACACTTCCACGTATTTCATCTAATGCATCATATAAATCCCTTACAGATGCAACTAGGAGAACAACTCCAATTTTTTCAGAATAATCATCAATAATTGAAGTTGCTACATAAATGGCATTTTCTTCCGGTCGCGCAGATACTCTGCTTCCATATCTAAGGGCATCAATTACCTCGGGAATTATATATGTCTTGCCTATTTCAGTATCATTTGAATCATTGACTACCGTACCTCTTGTATCAAAAATAAGCACACGGAAAGGTCCTGCGCTGCTTTTTTCATCAATTTCCATATTAAAAGACATTCTGGCAGTAGGGGAATGGTCAAACAGCCAATTGGATCGATGTATGTTCATCGCTAAAATGTTTGCGGACGACAAAAGGCTAAGCTCACGGTCTGTCCTATAATAATCCTCCATTGTGTCAAGGGATATGTTAAAAAAGAGTAGGATAGGTAAGTAGCTTATAATTATAAAGCTCAAAAGAAGCTTGAGCCTTATGCTGTTGAACCATTTTTTCCTCTTGTTACTTGAAATAATAGCCAACTCCCCATTTTGTATAGATATATTTCGGGTCGCTTGGGTTTTTCTCTATCTTTTCTCTAAGCCGCCTAATATGCACATCAACGGCTCTTATATCACCCGGATGTCCACTTTCGCCCCAAACTGTTGCAAGAAGATTTTCACGGCTGTAAACCTTCGAAGGATGCCTTATTAAAAACTCAAGCAAATCAAATTCTTTTGCTGTAAGGTTAATTTCAACATCTTCAATAGATGCACGGCGAGTCTCCGGCATCAGCTTAAGGTCTCTTACTATTATAATATTATCGGTTTCAGTAGGAACAGATTTAGTGCTGCTTCTTCTAAGTATCGCTTTGATTCTTGCTTTTAGTTCAAGAATGTTAAATGGCTTTGTTATATAATCATCTGCGCCATATTCAAGCCCCATAATTTTATCCATATCATCGTCTTTAGCTGTAACCATTATGACAGGAACAGAACTGAATTCCCGCAATTGTTGGCAAACTTGAAGCCCATCAATTTTAGGCAGCATAACGTCCAAAACAATTAGGCTATAATTCGTTTGTGTTGCAAGGTTTAAAGCTTCTTCACCGTCAAAAGCTGTATCCACAATCATACCATCTTGCTCAAGGCTGAATTTTATACCTTTAACTATAAGCTTTTCATCGTCAACTACTAAAATTTTATTTGCCAAAGATGCTGCCCCCTCTAGTATCTTATCTTACTGTTATCAAATCTTCAATTGATTCAAAAGTTCTTTCGCCTATCCTGGTTACGTATTTAATTTGTTCTATTTCTTCAAATCTTCCATGTTGTTCTCGGTGCGCTATAATATTCGCTGCTGTTGCCGGACCTATATTTGGCAATGTTGTAAGCTCACTTTGTGTTGCAGTGTTAATATTTATGCGTCCGGGTGATTGCCCTAAAGCGGGCGGCGGCGGATCGCCAAAAGCCGGAACTATTATATGTTCACCGTCAGATATAAATCTTGCTAAGTTTATTATTGATAGATCGGCGTATTCAGTTGCTCCGCCTGCAATAAGTATAGCGTCCTGAAGACGAGAATTTTCTTCAAGTTCGTACACGCCGGGATACATAACTTCTCCTGTGACATATACTATCAGTATGTGAACAACCTCTTCAATTAGAGAATCGGAAGGTGTACCGGTAAAAACTTCAATTGTCGGCTGATTATCAGAAATTGAGAAGTTATAGTAAATTATTCCGCATATTATTATGATAATAAGAGTGGCAAGTCCTGTAACGAAATGCTTCTTCAATTTCACTCACCTTATTCTGTAATCTTCGGTTTGTTGTTATTTTCGTATTTTTTAAGCAAACTTCCTTTTGAGACCTTTGCTGTTTTGATTTTAGTTCTTGGATACTGGCTTGCTATTAAATCCTTATTCTTTTGCTCTTGAACACGAATTTTGATGTCTATATCCATTACTTCTCTGATCAAGTCTTGCAAGGCTTTAATTCGTGGTGCATACTGTTCAGCATTTTTGCTAAAATCATCAGTTGATGATTCAAAAAGGTTCTGGAATAGATTATCCGAATTGATAACCATATCAATAAGATTTTGCTTTTCATCGTTCATTTCTCTAAACATGATACTGTGTTCTTCACTTTTTTCATCACAAAGAAGAATTGTCTCTTGATTAAGAGTCAAGTTAAATATTTGTTCTAAGAATCCTCTCTTTTTAATGAGGATGTCCTCTAAAAGGCTAAAATTAACTTTTTCTGAACTCAACTTTGTTCACCACTTCGTTTTTCAACTAAACTATACCCTTGCAATACAATGTACAACACGCCTAAAGCAGCTAAAAATTCGCTTCTTCATGTATCGGAAGGAAGTCCGACGGCGTAGCCGCTTTTGCCGTAGGCAAAAGTACTGAATTATTCTCGGTCTTGGTGTACGGCTAGTACGACCTGCGACCTCAAATTTCGAATAAACGAATTTTTAGCGGCTTTAGGTCGGAGAGTTTTG
>Ga0136643_10000385_pt1 | contig 48851 bp, 25 predicted proteins | sample TergutLab28metaG_FD_96883 | JGI IMG/M metagenome (GOLD analysis project Ga0136643, IMG submission 96883) | Labiotermes labralis P1 segment gut microbial communities from Petit-Saut dam, French Guiana - Lab288 P1 (version 3) (version 3) | ecosystem: Host-associated > Arthropoda: Insects >... | reverse complement strand
GCTTGTGAGTGCGGTAATGAACCTTCGGGTTCCGTGAAATGCGGGGAATTTCTTGACTAGCTGCAAACCAGTTAGCTTCTCAAGAAGGACTCTGCATCATGGAGTAAGTAAGTAAGTAAGTAATGTACGTATTAAAATAATTAAAACCTACTGATTAGGCTACTTTAAATTAACAAGGTGCCACGTAGTTGTTAAGTGCTATGCTAGTTGTTGTTCAGTTCCATGACGTTAAAATTTATAGCAGAGTTGCATCTTGAAGACTCGAGCACTTCACAGATCTTTTTGGGGGGGAAGGAGGTGGTTTCGAAACACAGTGACAGCTTAAATCTAAAAATATAATATAAATTACACAATAAATTCATAAGGAATTTTGATACAGAAATGTCTTGCAAAGTGGTTATTTCGCCTCTGGTATGCTTTACTAAAAGCGGAGTTGTATGTTACGTTTCTATTATCTGTGATTGAAAACTTAATTATGCATATTACAAATTTTGTCATATTTGAGTGGGTAGTAAAGAAAAGTAACGAAATTGTTTTGGTATCGTTTGTAGAAACCACATACTCGGAGGGCCGCGATTTTTAAGCGTCAAAGTAAGCTTTTGTTCCGACGAGGAGAAGGAAAGAAAAGCTGAATGATTTTTGAAGATAAATTGGACTTTTTATGTTCAAGAAAGAGCAGACAGATAAAGAGACAGTCTCCAATTCTAGCTGGGTTTAGACGTGCATTTCGATGTTCTTGCAAAATCTGCAGCGGGTATTTCTTGCTCTTTTCCTGCTGACGAATGCAGTCTTCTAGGTCATGAGGAAATTCTGATATACATCAAAGTAAATACATAATTCTGGTAAAAAAAATCAGCAGAAATAAACATATAATGCGCATAAAGGAAGGAGATAAAATAATCCATACCTTACTCTTCTAAACATGTTCGGTCCCCCTTAAACCAATGCCAGGAATTACAGCTATTATATCCTGAGTCGAATATATGAGTTGTGTGTGTATGTGTGTGTGCGTGCGTGCGTGCGTGTGTTTCTACGCACATTAAAATTTCTTCTTATCGTTTGCCAAAATACTTTCATTTTTCACTCGCTTTCATCTCTTCCAATAACACAATGGAAACTTTACAAAAAAAAGCCCACGAAGCACCGATAAACGTGCACTATGAGGCCAGCATAAGTACGTTGGCTTTTTTAAGCTACAGCGCAATCTCGCTGAAGACTTGAAAAACTGTTCTTTTTAAAGAGATTTCTATTTAATAAAATCCTTTCTTTTGGATAAATAAGAGTACTGATCCACATCACGCTTCATACATCTATCATATTCAAGTACACTACACTGTCACTGAAGAGAACACATTTTCTGTTCTTAATTGTTTCTTCCTGTTTATTTACTTATAAAGTCATTAACCCACACGTATTTAATTACTCGTTTTTGCAGTTCCTCAGTTTGATGCATTGGGATTTTCTTGTCTCTTCACATTCAAAATTTAAAAAAAAAAACCCCGGCTTAAGTAATTTATTGCATTATAACACTAGCATTTTTAATAGTCTATACTCATTTTCATACTAACAAGCATGACAATGCTTAAATGGGCATTTGGTATTTGCAGAATTTGTATCTATGCAAACACATTTCATATTGATTTTAACGGGGTTTATTTCTAAGGGGGTCTGGGATATGGCAGTCGGTATTGCGACTCAATAGAGGTGGACAGTTCGGAATCGAATACCGGTCGGGCAAGAGACTTTATCTTCTTCACACCCTCCACACCGGCCCTGGGGCCCATCCAGCCTCCTGTAAATACGGTACCGGGCCTTTTTAAAGGAGATAAATCAACCGAGACGTGGCGTTGACCACCCACCCTCGTCCCACGCCCATGTTCAGACTGGATGAAGAAACACCTGTACTCTATGAAGATACACCTGTACTCTATGAAGATACACCTGTACTCTATGAGGATACACCTGTACTCTATGAAGAAACACTTGTACTCTATGAAGATACACCTGTACTCTTCTTCTTTGCCTTCATAGCATGTTAGAGGGAGAATTTTTCAGGTGTATGTTATTGTACTGTATATACGAATTTGTAAAAGGCCCCCTGTTTTATATGTGAGGTGACTGGGGAAAATAAAATGCTCGTAAGCCACAATTATTCCTTTTCTATTACATGATGGAATTTCAACCCGTAGCCCACCAGGTCCTTTTATGCGGCCCGCGGCTAAGTTTTTGAATTATGTACATACTATAAAAATTATATAGTAATTTTGAGGTGCGTCATCCCCGTTGTGTTGGTTCAATAACAAAGAATTTTTGTGTATTACACGTACAGTCGAACACGACTATATTTCACCTAGTAGTACAGTAGGTATACAACTACATGTTTCGGCCCTATATGTTGGCCATCTTCAGGTTGTGACTTAACTTACAGAGCAACTATACAAGATGTGTGGGGTGTTCTTTTAGGATATTGGGGGTTGGGTGGGGGGGACGAGATCTCGTTGTTTCAATAGTGGGTACCATGACCTAGGGCTGTTATTAGTGAAATATCATTAGTTGTTTATGTACATGTGTTAAAGTAGGTTAATATCCTTAGCATAAGAATAGTAACCTACTTTGACATATGTACATAAACAACTAATGATAATTCACTCATAACAGCCCTAGGTCATGGTACCCACTATTGAAACAACGAGACCTCGTTCCCCCCACCCAACTCCCAAATACCCTAAAAGAACACCCCACACATCTTGTATAGCAGCTCTGTAAGTTAAATCACAACCTGAAGATGGCCAACATATAGGGCCGAAATATGTAGTTGTATACCTACTGTACTACTAGGTGAAATATAGTTGTGTTCGACTGTATGTGTAATACACAAAAATTCTTTGTTATTTTTCCACGTGCGGCCCGCAAACCTTTTCCATAAAAAAAAGTTGGACGCCAAAGGGTTACACAATCCTAATAGACGAAGTTGTCGAATTTTTTAGTGTAATATATTAATAATATTTTTATGGGTCCTAAAGAAATAAGACGGGAGGGCGAGGATTGGATTTATCTGGCTCAGAGCGGCGACAAGGGGTAGGTTCCTCTGAACATCTTAATAAACTTTCGGGCTCGATAAAATAAGGAAAATTTCTTTACTAGATGAGGACCTGTCAGTTTCTTAAAAGGGCTCTGTTTTATGAAATCATATAGTTAGATAATTACGATAGCCTGATTTTGGATTGTTAACGCATCAGATATGATATGTTTACTACAGGTACAAAAATTTTCATTTGTTTAAAAACGTTTGATGCTTTTTTTTATGTGTTTACTTTCGATTGCAAACTTATTGTAGACGTATGAGATTACTTAGTAACAGTGGGTAAAAAAATTGAACGATATTCATAATTGTTAATTGTATCCGGACAATGTCGAGGGGAAACTGTCTCCCTCGCTGGTCGATTGCGGGCCACGCATCGCCAGTTACCCACATCCGCTTTAGGCCGTTATAGGATACACAAAATCTCTAATTTTTTATTGCATGCAGCAGATATGATAAGCTAGTACAATTAAAGTTTTATTTTATTTTATTTCTCAGTTGGTTAAATGTTACAGAGGTACTTAAAAATCATTTCACAGTTCAAAATATCGTTGCATAAAATGTGAACAGAAAGGTTTAGAATACACAAACAATAACAGTAGGCTATTTATATTTTATGTACCATATTTTATGTTTTTGTGCCACTAAATTTTATACTTGTATACACTACTTTAAAAACCTATGCGATGCAGTTGACTGGACTTCAGACAGTTAAACTAGCGAACACGATTTATGTATACGTCACAGCTTTCCAGGACGATCCGGATGTTCACTTCTTCCTGTTCCTTCAAGACACTTCCCCGTTTACTTATTTCTTCTAAAATCCGACTGCATCTTTTCCCTCTCGTTCGCTTTTATCTTCGACTTACTGCCTAAGACAATTTGAGCATTTGCTTTACGAGGTCTCCACATTTAGTACGGTGGTTTTATTACTGTAACTACAAATTTACTGTTCCTTATCCAGACAACTGAAAACAAAAGCATAACTTTCCTTGTGACGTTATATCTCCATCGTGTATACACACACACACTCACAGAGTACAACAAGGGGTGAAAGAGGAGAAACTATTCATGCAACTGATAGCATGATATCTCCCACCCCATTCTCCAGTCCAACCCTTCCAGCACCTCGCTCCTCACATCTTACTAAAAGTTCCCACCCACCTCTGGGACTAGAATCGAACTTTGTTGTATGAACACCGGCTGTTATTACCATCGACCGAAATCAAACTTTTAATTAAAGAAGACAAATAGGGTGCCATTAAAAGACTACTCCTGCGCCATCTATGAGATATATATTGAACGAATTGCCCTATATTAACGAGGCATTTCAGTTCCCGTCTTTTCTATAGAGATGTTTGCTCTAATTGCGTCAGTCGTACATCGGTTCCGGCCCTCTTGGTCATAAGTTTGTAAGTCTGAGAGCGTCCAAGAGGAAATATATGGACTACAGATGCGGATGCTTTGATCCGGACGAGAAAATGTAAAACTAATTTGGTGCAAGTTTAGACGTCAGACTGTCTTTATTAATCGATGGATTCCATGACTAATCTGTCAAAGAAATGTTGTCATTAAAATTGCAACTAAAGACTCAACACATACGCAGGCCAGTACAGCTCCAGAAGTATAATTATGGGATTCCTGTAAATGAGTTTGTAGTTGTGTAGTAAAGAGTTGGGGAGAAAGTAAAACTCGAACTTTCAATCACGCAACGGTTCGGACTACAATAATTTCAACAGACACATTTTCTAGCTGCGGAATTCTAACGTGTGTCGTTTCGCAAAATAGACGGATTACTAATTATTTCGCAGATAACCGTTAGGTAGTAACAGTGTAAGCGTAACACAGTAATTAACCTTACGGAGTAAACGCTGGAAGCATCCTGTTTTCCGCTATAGGTCTCCCATACGTTACATCCATCTGATTGCGGTACGCGATTTTGTGCTACACAGATATAAGAAACAGAATTAAAAATTGACATATTACAATGTTCCTTTGCTCCCAGGTGGCGGGGCTTGAGGGGGTTGGGTGATAATTCCCGGCAGAACCTTTCCCTCTCGATTTGTTGTGTATCACTATCGTGCCTACGTCGTGTGCCAGCTGAAGTGTTGGAGAAAAGTGGCATATTTTTGTATATGATCGCACGGTCGCGTAAGTTAATCGCGAGGAAACGTGCACACAATTATAAAAAATACGTAGAACACTGTCGATCCCGGTATACTAGCTTCATAAATCCCCTTGTTAGTTTACCCTAATAAGTTGCGAGGAAGAAACGCGGTAAACGACATCTGAGTGAAGTCCGACCGCCTCCGAGTCTGAGCACAAAGGGGCTGGATCACGTGACCTGGGAGTTTGCAGTATGGCAGCCTGGGAAGCTGAGGTCGCTCGTACAGAGTGCTCCTAAAAATCCTAGTAGCATTATTGAGCCAGGGTTTTAAATAGCTGTTGTCGATTTCAGCCGACATGTATGTGTTAAGCGAGCGATCTATACATTGTTATACGCATGTACTACTCAGAGGAGGATCTGATCTTCGGAAATAGTGTCTGAGAAAAAGACATTAGGCGACATTTATTGTCTGCTTTCCTCCGTAGTGATCTCTGTGTTCCAGACGTGCAACCGACAAGGCAAGTGAAGAGAAAAGTGTTTATTTTTCTTAGACGTTTTGGCTTATTAAGTGGCATATGAGTGCACTATATCACAACCTTATATATCGATTTAAGGAAAGGATGGTTTATTCATGTTATATTAAGGATGTGAAGAGTGTTTTTTGTACATTTTTCCCGGGGAGTGTCTGTAGGTCAACCGATATGCTAGCTAGGCCTAACACTAGGTCAGCTTTGCCATGGAGAGTGCGAAAGTTCACAGCTGGAGAATAAAAACGTTACCAGTGATCCCGGATGATTCATCGCCCGAAATTGTAGAGGAAGTGAAGCGGCTTGTGATTTAATTGGCATTTTAGCATTGACATCCGTAGTCATTATTGATTTTGCCTTTTATTAAAACAGATGGGGAAACTTTTTTTACATTCAGGTTTCACATGCCTTATTTATTTTTCGTCACATTAAACCATAGGTTGCCAATTAGCAGTGATAATTGAAATTAATTACAAGCCTTTCTTGTTTTGGTCATTTATAATGTTATTTTATTTTGTCATTCTTACTGGGAATTTTTTAAACATTTTATCGTTTCTCGTTGTTGAAGTCGTAAAGTGTGATCTTTAAAATTTGCAGTTGCATTACGTTTAGTAATACGTTACTTCGGTTATTTGGCGATAATTCCAGTTGTTTGGATGTACAGATAAAATGACAGATATACAGGTAAAATTATTGCATAAAATTCAGAAACACCAGCCGTAATTTTTATTCGCTACTCGGTATTAAAAAACATAGTTGTGCTTAATTTGTAGCTGACTTTTCCCACGTGAGTGTTAAACGCAGTGTTACATCTTATACGTTTGAAGTGGATTGGCAGTCTGATATACATTTGACATACTGAAGTGACAAGAGAACGGCCCGTTGAATTCGTCGGGAAATGCACATAATACAGGGGTCATATTTTCGATATTTGGTGTTCTCACGGTGGTGTTGATGAATATTCAAGTCTGCTAGGATATAACACAGTGTCAATTGGTAAGTAGTTACTGAGGTGTAAGAGGGAGTTACTGTCTCCATTTCAAGGTATAACTAGTCCCAAGATGTGAATGTTAATACAACTATTTACCATTCAACACGTCTTATCCCAGAAGACCAATCTTCAGGAGTGACATGTTACAGTATATATAATTCCAGACAAAGCATGCTGTCGTTAACATTAAATGTGTATACGAATTGGAATTAAATTTCTTCTATGAGAATAGCTTGGTACATGATAATAAATGGTGATTTTACTCTTCCATATTTGTTCATTAACATCATACAGTTTCAAAACAGCTTGCATGCACCATCATACTAATTAAGGAAGTGTTTGGGAAATGTCTGTAATTGTTTGTACACAATGCAATGAGAAAACAGTTTTATGCCTTAGAAGTAATGATGTTTGAAGTCCTATCAAAGTTTAATATATTCGTATTCATTTTTTAGTACAGCATTCATGTGGTAACCACATATCAAGTAATTGATATTTCCCATTTGGATGATGTAACTTTGTGAAAGAAGTTGTTGGTGTTATTTAGCCCAGGAGTCAGCAGCCTTTCTGAAAGAGTGGGCCACATCATCAAGAAGTGAAATAGAAATGGGTCATACAGGTTTTACAGTTAATTGGAAGCAGCAGAATTACTCAAGATATATTATGGCCCCATTTGTCCATTATTAAACACACTGTTAAACATTCTCCAAAAGCTTTTGAAAAACATTAGTGACTGCCCATAATTAATAAAGTGTTTGTATTACCTGGAAAACATTAAACTGAATTAGTTGTAAGACACTTGAAGCTCTTCAGATACAGGGTTTTTGTATCTTTTGGCACAGTGACAAGATAATCCTGAGTGCATGAAGTTTCAGTTTTTAAATTGTGTTAGAAATGTAGACAGCTGATGAATTCAAAACTCAAAACACCCTTCAGTTGAGCAAGTTAAAAATCAGTACATTTTCCCTTAAGTATAATTAGAAGATTGTTGAAGCAATGTAACAGGGAAAAAAAAGTGTATGTGTTGGACAGTTGGTGTCACATGGCATGATGTTAGTAGAAGTTGTGAAGAAAAACTACATTTAAAGACAAGTGCAAGCTTGAAAGATAATTCATTCCAAGGTCACAAGAAGAAACATAGGCTGCTGACACCTGATTTAACCTACTTACTGTTTTATGATTTGTAGGTTTGCAGAAAAAAATTTTTGGCTTACATCAGAGCTGGAACCAGCCTTAATGGCATCTGGTTTGGGTTCCAGAAGTTGTTTTGCTATGTGTTTGTCTGTGACTTGTACAAGGCCTGCTTATATATTATTTATAGTGTTAATATGTGCTTGCTTGTTGTGTTTAGTAAACAAACAGACACCTTAGGGCTCTGTGAGTTAATGATGGCCATAGTTCCCATAACATAAAATTTCCCATAGTGGTTTATCCAGGTACAGAACTTTGTTTAGAAGGGGTAAACCTCCTGTGGGTGGGAAAAGGTTGCTGCACTGTCAAGGTGACTAATGACATAACACCACAATTTTTTTCTGAACATGGTTGAAATTGAAAGGGGACATGTAAGGAGACACCTTATTGAAATGTGTCCTGCATTATTTATGGGCCTCTGAATTTAAGCAGTCATATATAATGCTATATGTGGCAGATGGCACATTTTGATTTGTTGGCTTCAGATTAGATGGTTTGACTGAACTGATCTATATACACATCTGCTCGGTGCATTTTTGATAGAATGTATCTTCTAAATCCTTATAATCAAATTTAAATTTCATGATAACTGATAAGTACACTTCAAATAAATTGTCACCATTCACTGAATGCAAACACTGTTTTGCAAAATATTCAGATTGTGGCATTGAATACAAATGCATAGTCTGATGCTGGCCTCAGAGCATTGTATGTGGACTATAAAACATGTGTACAGCATTGGTTGTAACTGTGGTGTAAGAAGCGTGGAGTTTTGCAGAGAAAAGTCCTTCTGACTTACACACTTTCCACCATAAATCAAACGTGGGATTCACCCTGGCTTATCAATATAATGTGGCCCAAAATGATGTAGCACAGGTCAGAGTTTTATTTGCCTTATGTAAAAAGTTGATGATTTTGAGATGTAATGTTGTTGACAAGAGATCCTGAATGAAGTCTTAATGACCTTCATCAACATCATTAAACTGTAGCTTGTGTCTAAAATAGTATTATAATTAGCTACTAGGTGACTGTTTACCATTGTAATCTAAATTAATTAAGAGGAACTGTGCATGACCTTTCACATGAGGTACAGATTTATCTGTTTTAATTTGATTTTCAATAACAGATCTCTAAATAGTGCATCCAACACAACTATGTTTATTATTCAAAAGAGCAGCTACGTGTTTCAGTCACAGCTGACCATTATCAGGCTAATATACAGTATTTAAAAGAAGGTAAAATGTAATAAATGTAAATTTATCATTTTTATTTTATTCTGTGGGATCCCATAAGTTCAAAGTTATTACGATACTAAAATTGTAAAACTGGTCATTCAGTAGGTAATTACAGTTTCTGAAGTTCTTGTGATCATTTCCTTGAAGAAATTAAAAGAGTTACAGGCATTAGCTGTGTGTTTTGTATTGATCAGATGGTTTATGTGTATCGCATGAAATGTAGGGGTGTTGGTATCGCAAAAGTCTGTGAATGTATTGTTACTTTCAGTACTTTGCTGTGGCATATTTGCATCTATATATCTAAGCTCTAGTGTGTGACTGTAACCCCTAGTTCCAAAATTGATTCAAAAGGGAAACCTTAAAAGTCCTCATAACTGTGAATATTAGCCTTCATTGCCATTAACCAGATTTTCACACATTTTCAGTTATGGATTTAGTTATGAGAGGTAACTTTAATGAGTCAGCTATAAATTTAAAATGAAAGTAATCATACATATCCGATTGAACAGTACTCTAGTTTAAACTGCTGAAAGTAAGAAGTGTAATTTCTGGAATTATATGATTTGTACAACTAGCTACTGACATGCACCCCAAGAGAGCATCCTGTCTGCACAGTGTCAGTTACACAACTTGCATTCAATTCTGATGTATTGCTAGTTACATCAGTTGTAGTTGGTTCAAGCTGGACCTGAACTGTTGCAGCACAAAGATGATTACCCAACTGATTACTCTTATTGCCCTTTATCTCATCTGTCTGCTTTTTCAATTCAACTACTTCCCCATTTTTCTGTACAATTTTTTTTCTGGTTTCTAGCTCAGTTTTGTTCGTACTGCTGAACCAGTTCTGAACTTTCTGGTTTTTCTTACTAACTTCCTGTCTAAATGCATCTATCTCCTGCTTTGCTACACTTAACTCTGAAATGACCTCTTTACATAATATTTCATGTTTTACTGTAGAACTCTTTACATGCCTATTAATCTTATCAGCTAAGTTAATGGCCAGTTTTTTCATGTTGTTTCTTACTAACTGAATTTCTTTATCAGTATCTTGCCTCAACTAACTTACATCATTTTCTAATTTGTTAGTCTCCTGGGCTACATGTTGTTTTAATTTATCAACTAACATCTTGTTTTCATCCTGGATTTTACATGCCATTCTATCTGTAGTCTTTTCATTTTCTGCTTGCATTGTATTGAGGACACTTAGTACATTAGCAGACAGTTCTTATAGTTGGATGTAATTTTATCTGTAACCTTTACATTTTTACCAAATGCTACAGACAGTGAAGCCTGTATTGTACTATAGGAGAGTCTAGTCGTTCACTGTTGTTTCCTGTAATAAGACTTTCGCTTGGTCCTGCGGTACTTCACGGCTATTTTCGAGATCGGATTTAGCATTGCTTATATCAGGAGGTCTTATTGTTCGGTTTCAAAGGTTTATGTTAGCCATGCTTGTAACATAAATTGTACTACTTGTAATAATTGTTTCGTTTAACTGACCTTTGCCGCTGATGATAGATGATGTGGATTCGGAGTTTATCAGCACTAGTACAATGACACTTTTTCAACACGCCACACAACACATGAACGTTGCTTGTTGTCGTTACATTTGTGTGCGACATAAATGATGGAATCTCTCTTACCGCCAATTCAGTATTTATTTGATGCCACCGTTGGTCTGGCGGTATAATTTCGACACGGTATACACACTTCTTCGTGCCATTCGTTGGGCGCCACTTACGATGTTACCAGCCATACGCTACCCGTGGTTGAGAGACGGTCTCAGGGGTCACAAGGGTGTGTTCACCGTATCGAATAGTTGTTTAAAGAATGTATAATAATTAACACCACACCTACAGATTCCAGATTTGGGGATTTATTATTATTTTCAAAGTCACGATTTTACAGGCGACGGCACAGATTGTTTCCTTATATGTTGTAATAATATCGCCCAGCCAGATTTCTAGGCAACTCCCACAACATCGCAATCTGTCCTTGTCACCTCTGTAAAATTTAATCCCTTTCAATTTTTTATGGTGTTTTGAAGGCGTACGCCTTCCCTTATTGTTTGGGTCCTAAACGATGGGTTCAGCGTTCTGTCTCAATTAGGCAGGATTGTTTTGACAATCAATGCTCCCCTTCCACAGGGTTCTTGACCTCCTCTAGTGGGTGAGGGACTCAAACCTTCAGCCACACACATTATTATTGTACATTCCCAAAACGTTTTCCGGGCTGGACTCAAACCAGGCCTTACAATGAATGTCCAGTTACAGTATGAAATACTATAAATCAGAGTGAAATTAAATTAAAATTATAGTTACTATTCTTACATCAAAGTATGCAGCAGAATTTATTTAAATGCCTTGGTTGTTTTATGTCCCTTGTCTGATATTCATTTCCTTTTGTGCTTCACTTAAAATGTAAGTCATCATTCCATGGGGTGGATGCCCCATTCCTGTGGACTGATTGCATTTGTATTTGGCATGGCATATCCCATAATCATCCTAAAAGTGCAGGTACAATTTCAGGCCCTTTATCAGCTGTGACTGTCACAGGCAGACACACAAACACACATCTTTCAGTAGATGAATATATTTATGGTTTATTTATCAGTTCTCAGTAGTGCAGACTCTTTGCATTAAAACACAGCTTGTGATAATGAGTTGGAAAGTATTTAGTAGATAGTAGACATACTCTAGCTAGAGGCACTAGCCAGACATTCACTTGGCAGAACTGAAGAAAACCCCCAAAAAACATAGCAGGTATCCTGACAGAGATTTCATCTGGTCACCTCCCAACACAAATCTGGCAGACATGATATGACTTTAGCCAATATATTAGGTAAAACCACAGAAACTTCCATCAGTATAAGCTCTGTCTGACAAAGAATAGGAAGCCAACAGAAATACCACTGACAACAGATGTTCTCTGTGTCACGATTCACAATTGGAATCTTGAGCAATGCTGACCTGTTGTCCATCGTGGGCCCAACATTGCCTTCACATGCACCTTTGGAATCAGTGACATGAAGTGTGAAAATTTATTATGAGCTGTAAATTGGTTTTTATTTTATTGATAAATACGAGTAAGGAGTAATGTTTGGTTTTAGAACAGGACTGTTAAGTGTAGTCTTAGTAGAAGAATATGGACATAAGTACCCCAAAATTATATTGTAGTGAAAACAGGCATCCTTTGTGATTTAATTATGCATGTAATAAATTTAATAAATCTAAGGTAATAGGAAAGCAGTTGATGTGCAGCTTTATAATAGCTATGTAATGTGAATATAGTTCACTTAATATTTGTATTTTGTGTGGGTGTCATTGGTTCATTTATTGTTTTAAGGCCAGGCTTATCCCATCATAAGATGTCCCTCAGAAGTAAGTTTATTTTGTGCAATAGTTAAGGTTCTCACACAAGTGTTGGTGAAGATTAAAGTGTCATGTACACTATTGACTTCCCATTTCCTCTGGGGGTTTAAAGGATCTCTGTTCCCTCTGTGGACCTCTATTTGCAGGTTGAACAAATCTGTCAGACCATGCCCTAATGCAGTCATGAACATGATAGTGATTTTTTTTTTATTAGTAACAAGTCATTTTGAGGTCACTTAGGTGTCATTTTCATACTGCCTATCTTCAACGGTAGGCCCACCATTCTGTACAATCCTGTGATTTGATAACAGCACTAGCTCCCTCTCAGTGTATGTCCTGTTTGAATGGTTGCAGTTGTTTGAGAAACAAAACATATTGATTAGGGTATATTAGGAAATTGAAAATGGTTACTTGGTGACCATGAAAAATAAATTTGAGTTTAAAACAGTAACTGATCAATCATTATGGTCTGCCATGTGGAATTTGTATGCTGACTTCTTACTTGTAAACAGCCCATTAATGCATATTTAATTAACATTTCAGCATCTATTCTGTCATGTGTGTTTTATAGTTTCCCTCAGCCCCACTCAAATATATGAAATTAAGGTCTTAAAAATATGCCCCCTGATTCATAATTTGCCATCACCTCTTTTTATATTTCAGTCATCATACATAAACTCAAGACCTGATACAGTTCTGTAAATCAAAATTCTTATCCTTTTACATCCTTTGAAACCCAAAAATTCACCATTAAGTGGCAAGGGTGTTTAGTGTGTGTTTTCTTATATAGCATGAATATAGTCTTTACCACTGGTAAGTGATACGGTTTGCTTGCAGCTTTCTTCAGATTTTATTACCAGTTTGAAACAGCTAAATTAGATGAGTGCACCATCATACACTACACTGTCATGGTTTATATCCATGTTGATGCAAAAACAAACAGTTTGTGGTATTGTGTTATGCTTATTTGTGCTTGAGAGTGTGCCACCTAATTTGTTATAATTTTCTATCTGTAATGTCATTTTCTTATCAATTTGCATGGTGCATTTTATAACCAAGTTCACACCTGCGCTAAAACTGAACGCCTTGGTGTGTTGTGTGACCAGCAGGAAAAATGGCAGCACGACTGGTACTTTCTGCAGTAATCTTCATCACCTGCATGGTGTGCTACTATAACAGCCTGCAGTGCGGCTTTGTGTTCGATGACATCAGTGCCATCAAGGACAACAGAGATCTTAGACCTCATATGCCGCTGAAGAATATCTTTTTCAACGATTTCTGGGGAACCCCTATTCATAAAGTATGGTTATCCATATTTGTTGCTCTTATGGTTAATGACTTACTATCGCTGCATGTATTTTAATGTAATTGCTCTTTAATGAAAATAGGATACGTAAAAAGGTAAAGTTCACCCTATAACATGCCATGAAGGCACAGGGGGGAATAAAGATATTGCTGTACTTTTTCTTTAACCTTGGTTTTAGGTGGGAGTGAGTTGTTAAAGCCATGCCCCAACCACTTTAACCCCAGAAATGACCCAGTACCCATTGTGTAGGAGGCTGAGTGGGCCCCAGGGCCAGTTGGGACAGATGTGGAAAATCTTGCCATCTCTGGGATTTGATCCCTGGACCATCCAGCCCGTAGCAAGTTGCTATACCAACTACATAATCCCAGCTGACAATGAAAATAATATACAACCAAACCATCATTTTTCAACACTAAATAATATATCATGCAGTTGTGAAGCACATCCCTGCAGTAAATTTGCTCAGTCTTGACACAGCCTCCAAAAGATACAAACCAGAATTAAGTGTGAAAAAATATTGTGTGGTCATATTACTTTTAATCAATGGTTATAAAATACTGTTTTTGCAGGTGTTTCACACTGTTATAAAATGTATCGGTGTAAATAAGACAGTATTACCAGACTGCAGTAATGATCAAATTCGAGGGTTGATATTTTGGTGCCCAGCATACATACACTTAATTGTTCAGAACATATTTGGAGCAAGGAATAGGCAACAGAATTCAGTAAAATTATTTTAGACTGGCAGCTGTGTCAGGTGGTCCAAATCAACCAACATTTCAGAGACTGACACCCATCTCTTTCGTCAGGGTTCTGATATATGATTTTAGACAGATGTTAAGTTGGTCTGTGAAATGTCAGTTGTTTTGAAACAACTAATTTCGCTGTTAGGCTGAGAAGATCTTACTGGAGCAAGGTGTTTACAGCAGCACATCATAAAGAAAATGTGTATAATGAACCTGTGGCGCGGCATTCTACTTCATACGACCAGTGTTAGTGTATCGTACTTTTCTGTCAGCTGAAGAAAAAGGTTTTCTGCTTTGTCATCAGTTGAAGTTGCTCTTTTTGTGATGGAATCATAACTATAAGCCACATATTTAGCAATATGCATATGTGAATATGGGAAACTTCAGGATAATAATCCACTAAGTGATGGATGCCACAAAGGAAATTTTAGATGGTATGGCATCTTGACACCCAGGATTGGCTGATCTCTGGTAAATTACCGCATTTCTCAGTTGTTTGTTGAGATATATGATTTACTACAAAAACTGTGTTCATGCCCTAAATTAAAATTTTGTATGTGAACTATGGTTACTTAGTCTGAGTACAGTTAAATGTGTGGTCAGAGAAAATTTGTGATGACGTCTAGCATTTGGCTTATTATGCACACGGAGTCCATATAAAACTAGAATAACATTAGGTTATTATTGGCAGGTTAAAAGTACAATACTCTGAGAAAACCTGTCCATTATCATTTTTCACAACAAATCCTGGAACTGAAATCAGTCCCCATCATGAGACACTGGCATCTTAAATCATCTAAATTACATGTAGCATATTTTCAACATGCATACCGGCAGATTAGTGAGTCCATATAGTGTCTTGGCTGTGAGCTGAACAACCGAGGAACTGTGGTTCAATTCCCGGTGGGGGGGCAAGAGATTTCTCTTCTCCCAAGCATCTATACCAGCTCTGGGACCAACTCATCCCCTTATTCAGTTGGTACTGAGGGCCTCTCCCCAGGGATAAGGCGGCCAAGGTGTGAAACTGACTTCTCACCCGTATATAGTGCGAAGGTTAGGAATGAGTGGAGCTATTACTAAACCCCCATATGCCTTCATAACATGCGCAGGTACAACTTTACATTTAGTTTACACTGTTTTCAAAGATTTTTAGTTTGCACATTGTAGGATGTACTAACCTCATGAAGAAGAATCCTTGAGAAGCAGCAATGAGCTACTTGACGAATTTGTTACCTCATGTGGAAACTAAATGTTCATTACTGTATTTGCAAGAGCTTGTTCCTGGCTCCCATTGTGGACACTCTGTAGGCCTGGACATATCACCAAGTTAAAGGTTGTCTTAGCCCAGGGTTTGGCATTCATGTATAATCACTAGCCACTTGGAGCTATTGTGAAGTGTCCATGTAGTGAAGACTCTTGTGGAAAAAAATTTTTGAATTCCAAAATTGATATTAATATTTATTAAATAACTGCACCTAAAGGTGCACTGTCATAAAGCAAATTACACATTTGATTGTTCTAACATCTTAATTTATTTACATTATGCATATTTCACCTGTCCCTTGTAGACATCTCAGTAATCCATGTAGCTATAATCCTTATTATTTGGAAACAATTTGTGGCTATAGCTTAAGCTGCTGGCACATAGAGGTAAAACATCATCATAGGCACAAGTAAATGAACAGATAAAAAGAAAAAATGCAATAACAGCCAGGAGAAATGTAAAGAGAAATCACAAATACAAGTAGAAATAATGGCCAACATTTCGGCACAAGAAGACAGGGTATAAATATGAAGAAGTCAGAAAGATATAAAGAACAAGGTAAATGAAATTTCTAAAAATAAAATGAGTATGGTACATCCTGTCATTGCAGGAAGTATGTGTTCTTGAGAATGCATCCAACTTGTGAAATTCAAAAACATGAACCTCATTATTTCATTGACTCCCACATTATAAGTGAAGGTGAGTTTGTACAGAAATATATTTGATCTAAATTCTAAATAAAAGCACACTTTTTCCCATGAGGAATAATAATAATAATAATAATAATAATTCCTAAAAATAAACTGGATATTATAATTCATGATAATAAAAAAGGAGCATGCATGTTAATAGATGTTGCAATTCCTGGAAACAGAAATGTTATCAAGAAAGAAGCTGAGAAGATTTAGTAATATAAAGACCTTATATTAGAAACTCAGTTCATGTGGAATATGAAAGCAAAAGTGATACTGGTAATGAAAGGGGCAACTGGAACCATTTCAAAAGCACTCAGAATTTACCTGAACAACATACCAGGAAAGCACAAAATTAAGGAAATACAAAAATGAGCCATATTGGGCACTGCACACATACTACAGAAAGGGCTAACGTAAAAGTACAAAACATGTTTCATGGTCAAAATAGCATTACATGTAGCACAGATTGTAAATACAGAACAGCTGCAACACTATATACCCTGGAAACATGGTTCATTTCAGGTATATAATTGTATATACCCTGCATAAAGGTGATAACAAGGATGATGATGATGGTAATAATAATAATAATAATAATAATAAGCCACAAGTGATCCTGATAGTAATGTCATCTACGGGAGTAATTCCAAAATCACTATCACAAAGTCTAACAAGACTTAACTTTCACCCGATACATATATACAACTGCAAAAATCTGTAATTCTTGGCACATGTTCAATTGTAAGAAACTTTTTAAACTACAAATAAGACCACCAAACCTAATCCTGTTGAGTACTACATCCCAGGATAGGTGAATATTTCCCAGCCAAAGCCAAGAAGAGAGAAATTCAATAATAATAATAGGTACACAAACATTTAAAAAAGGATCTAAAAACTTAAACTTCACTTCACAGAGATTTTGAGTGGGAGGTTAGCTGGCATGTTACCAGTCATCCCCACAGCTCACTATTCATGCACTCATACTAGCCATAAGTCTTCTACAGCATCACTACAAATGTGTATGCAATACTTATTCCTACAAATTGAATGTTTCTTTGAAAAGATTAGTTCTGAATTTGTTGTTTTGCATTTTGTTTTCACAGGGGCAAATGTATGGACCATATCATGAATTTTATAATCATATGTTATAAACTCAATGACCCAAGTGCCCATAATGTGGGAGTGCATTTATGAGACTATTTTAACAGTATGTTAATTTTGGTTTTATCATGTACCAAAAATTTATCATAATACCTTCAGAGTGATTGAGAACTTCTGTTACAGAAAGTTCTTGAATGGACACTTGAAGATTTCTGTAGGGAACACTGAAAACATATCTGATGAACTGAATAAACTAAGATTTTAGAACATCACATACCTAAGATTTAAGACAACTATATAAATTAATTGTTGACAGTATAATGACATAGTAATTAAAGTTTAGCTGTTGTGAGATTAGAGGTTCTAACAATGGTGCTGGTATAGATTAAAGCCCTCTGGGATGTTATACCATGTCAGCTGATGTCATCACTTCTTTGACTGCCAGGTCCAGAAGAAGGAACTACTACACTGTAAAAGATTTACACTGTTTACCTGTTGACATGGTATAACACTCCAGAAGGCTTGAATTTTCTAGCTATTCATTATTTGCACCAGTGTAACAAACATGTGTTTCAGATATACTTATGGAACAAAAAAATTAAATTGTTACCATAGCCGTTAATACTCAACATTATGTTTGAATATATCAGTGAGAAAATTAGTGTAGTTAAGTGCTAACATATATGAACATGAAGAAAACTAACATGTTTTCATTTGAAATTTGAACAGTTGAATAATCATCAGCAGTTCACCATACTTACATGTTGATCCGTGCCTTCAAACTTTGGTTTCTATTTTAACTAGGGAATTCCTTGACTAGACAGTTCTCTGTCAAATAGACTATTCATTTAGAGTTTCAGGAATTTAATTCCCTCTTCTGGAGAAGTTCATTGGAATTATATAGTATTTAATCCAATTAATTGCACACGTTACCATAAGTAACAAAGAGTTGTTTGTGGTTACATGTGCAGCTGGTTGGATTAAATGCTGTTGTGTGAAACATGAACAGTGTTATTGGAAATTGTTGGCAAATGTAAAAATATTTGTGTGATGCATATTGCAAGTGATGTTAAGCAGCTGCTAAGTTGTATTTATGGTGTCCAGCTTGGGATGACAAGATATAAATATGGTCTTAGAAAGAAATTAAGAACAAGAGATGTGTGATGTAGTGAAAACCAGATCACATGGCTGTGTTAGTCTGATCACACATACTATATTGTGAGTTACATTTAGAAGCATCTCCAGTGTTGCCCTGTTGAACCAGCGGTACAGTTAACCAGCACCTTGCTTTCATTCTGATGTTCTACCTTTATCATCATGCTCCCTCATTCGGAAACGGTGTGGTCTGGGATGTGACACTTTGTAGTATGACAGAAACTCATTCTTATGCCATGAAGATGGAGGCAACATGCCCCACCTAAATGTTGTTGAATCCTAGACTACACAGTGCCACTTACCAGGAAACAGTATTCTTCAGACTTACTGCCTTGAGAATCACATATCTGACATTTACCATTTGTGCCTGCTGTGCTTATACATGTCACATGTCCTACAGCAAAGCACTTGCACCCAGTGCTCAACAATAGAAGACTCCTGTGGTTAACCTCTGGTTTTATTGTATTACTGTATCAAAAAGTACTGCCTCCAGATTTTTTTGGTTTTGTCACAAAACATTCTTCATAGAGGAACATATCACAGAGAGGTTGGGTGTATCACAGCTACTTTTCAGAGGGATAATGCTATATATTTTATATATATTTTCCCCCTTAATCACATCCTGACATTGTGGGTGGAGGAGATTTCATTTTGGTCCATACCGCTCTACCACAACTCTCACTGTAAATGTATAGACTATAGGTGCATTTGTTGTTGGTTAGCTTTATCAGTATCACATCTGTATCTGTAATATAAGAATGAAAGTCCTATACACAGATACATATAGGACCCAGATAATGCTTCTGGGGACTCAGAATTATAGTAAACTTTTCCTGTTTGTCAGTGAAACTTTCAAATAGTGCAGTTGTGTGATTAGAATTGGGTCCCATGTTTAATATAATCCAGAGGAATCATATCCTGAGAGCACTTATAATAAGGAACATTCAGTAGCTAATTTATTCAAACACACTGATAATACAGTGCTGTAAGTTCAATTATTAGTTATTTTTGGTTTGTGAGAGATACCTGTTTATTAAATTGCAGTATGAGTTCTACCTTACCAACTTCATGTTTTAAAGTCATGCCTTTGTATGATGCATTGTAAAGTTATCAGTATCTAAAAACTGAATGCAATAGACAAGATTCACATTCACTTGTTTATAGGTCAGAATATTGCTGATAACTGCATCATAAACATCTTTATGAACAGGGTACACAAATCTGAGAAAACCAGTGGTAATGTTGTCACAATAATAATTTGCAAGTATATAGAGATTGTACTGTTCTTAACATAAAGTACTGTTTATCATACTTTTATTTTTCCAGCATTTCTGTGACCTTTATAGATGCTGTAGTGAGTATCATGGCATTTCAAAAGTCATTCATGACTAGAAGGTTCTACAGTAAACTGCACAAAGTACAGTTTCCTGCTTTTCCCATAGCACTGTACATGTAAACTTACTTGTGTGCTGAATTGTTCTTCACCAGTTCACAGTATGATTGGAAGTCAGTGTTATGAGTCTTCTATGTATACTGTCCATTAACAGTCAGTATACCAAAAACCGGGCCAACTTTTATTATGATGGCCAACCATTATTATATTGGCAAAAATCCAAAATTGAAACTTAAGTGTAGAATTTCAGACCTATGCTGCACATTACCAATAATGCATCCACTGCTTTAAACAGAGCTTAAACAAAAAGGGAACAGTAGATTGTGGAATATGTGCCTTCAGAACTAGGCTTCACAATCGATTATATTTCTATGAAAAATGCAACACACAGTACATTGTTACTGGGTACACGAGTTAGAGGAATTAATGTAACCAATAAGGTACACCTTTATGAGGTGTTTATTTTTAACCATACATGTTTTGGCTTAATAGCCATCTTGAGGTGTAACACCAATATTACAGAAAGGTTCTCAAGACCAGTACATATTAAGCTGAATGTACAATGTAAGTAAAAGAGGTAAAATATAAAACATAATCGTATGACTGCATACTGATAAACGTGTATTTTATTTTATATGTCAGTATTTTATAACTTTACTTAAAGAGAAATTTCATCTATTTTATTTTCTGTAAAGATTCCATTGTGTTTTATTTCTTTTACTTACATTTTATATTCAGCTTAATATAGTGTGGTCTAAAGAACCCTCCTATGATGTTGTTGTTTTCTATGAAGGTAACTCTTAAGTCAAAAGATGTAAGATTGTAAATAAGAATTTCATGAAACAACGTGTACCCTGTTGGTTATATTATTTTAATGCAGTATGTATTCAAAAATCTCTGGCTGAACATACAGAGGTAAAGGAATACTACTGCCATGTGGAATCAAAATACATACTATTGTGTAGAATAAGCACTGGCTTCATATACTTGGCCTGTGCTGATACTGGGCCATTGTCTGAACTATATATCCTCAACATGTATTTCAGATTTGGCTTATTAATTTTGGCTGCTATTGCTGATGCTTTGTACTGATAATAGCTATTGTATGACATCAACATGTACATGGGATCAGGATGCCATAAATGCAACTTAAACCTAGTAACCAATTGCCTACAATCATTTATTGATTCATACAATTATCTTACAGAAGATGTAACTAGCATAATGTTGAATATTTAGGTTATAGACCAAATATGCGGTGTTTAATTTGCTTTCTGTTGCTTACATATATTAATAAATAATTTGTTTATTGATATTGTAATGCATTCATATTGCAATGGAAAATCTACTCACCATCAGTTTCATTTAACTAGCCTGTGACAAGTAATCAAACATATGTCTGGAATGGAATTACAAATGAATGTCATTACCTTCAGTTTCCTAAGCAGAAGATATGAAGTCAGTTTTGCATTTTCTGTACAGGAGCAGAGTCACAAGTCATATCGGCCTCTATGTATTTTAACATTTCGCTGGAATTACTCCCTACATCAGTTGGAGCCTATGGGCTACCACTTGGTGAATATGATGTTACACAGCATCGTATGTCTCATGTACTTCAGGTAAAGTAACTAATTACATATTACAAGGCGAAAAACCAATTTTAAAACCTTTATTTCTTCACATTGGCTTAAAAAGAGAACAGTATGTAAGAAAGAAAGAATAGGCCTTCATTTATTCTTGTCTTTGCTGTGAAGTAACTTTATAAGAAACCATAAGTGGATGATAGATGATAAAAAAATTAAATAAATAAAAGCCATTTGAAAACCTGATTGACTGCTGGTATTGGTTTTGAGATACTATCATTATAGTTATCACTTACAGATAGCTAATGTAACCTAAAGCTAAATTTTAGTAGTTTATTAACATTTTAGGTGTGTTTACAATGCAACTGCAAAAAGTGTCTGTTACCTTTGTCTGCCCATCTTTTTATCTCCTGATCCGCATGGAATAACCTGGCTTCATTTGGACAAATTTTGGTGAAACTTGAAAATGTGGATTTTCACTGAACTGTGAGGGAGGGATATTGGCAGTGCGTATTGCATAATTAAGGGAAATGATGAGTGTATAAAACTGTTAAGACAAAAATTGCAAAGGCATACACTTCCGATCTACGTATAATATTACAATAGTTCTTAGACAAGCAGCGTGTAAATGTGGGATTGGATGTGGCAGATTAAGAATGTTAGTCCAATAAGAAGCTTCACGTTCCTGAACAACAGGGAATTTCTTGTGTTGGGAGATGCTGTACCATGATTTTAGTTACTAATATTGTGTTCTGGTTCCTCTAAATAATGTGTACTTTGTTTTGTTTTAGAATGTGCTCTTTGTTTCTGCCAGAAATATCAAGTTTTGTAGCATCAATGCTGTTTGCCGTCCATCCGATCCATACTGAAGCTGTAAGTAAAATTGTTATTTGTAGCATTAACAAGCCAGATTTTCATCACCCTATGTTTACCACTGTTAATGCACACTTGTTGTAAGCTTATTTAACTCTAATGCATTTTCAGCATTTGACTGCGCCATCTTGAGGGGGTTCTTGACTGTTTTTTGTAACACATCAAAATGACACTAGCACTTATCTATGCCAGGTATAGACACACAGCAAGTACAATGCTAACCTTCAACCACATCCCTTGGGATGTACACACTTCTCAAGATATTATAGGAGGTTGCTAACAAAGATGCCAACATGCCACTTTCCATGTGCAGTGGACATTCTACAGTCTTCAAAATTTTAAGTGTTATAACTTTTAAATTTTTATCATGTCACAGCTTCAGCGCTTTAATAAGGTAAAAAAGTTATATATTTGAGAACATTCATGACTATGTTTTTAAGTGTGAAGACTTGCTTAATATTTTCATCACTTAAATATTTTAATATAAACCAGTGTAGAGATCTTAGCTGTTATTATAAAGTGTGGATTCTGTGCAAAAACTGTGTTCTTAAAATCAGTAAGTGCTTATGTCATTTTGATGTGTTACAAAAAACAGTCAAACCCTCCCTGAAGACAAATGCCGAAACACATCAAAGTTAAATAAGTTATTGGCTTACAAAAAGTGTGCATTAACAGATGGTAAATAAAAGTGGTGTGAAACATGATGCACACTGTCACAATGCCAAAAAAAGTCAGATATTTTAAAGTAGTAACAGATTTTTTTATATTTCTTTATCTTTATGTTTTCCTTCTATTGGTTTCTTCAGAACAGAAATCATTGTAAGGGTGAACACATGAAATGAGGACAATTTAATGTTATAAACTCAAGAACTAAGAGGCACAGGAATGAAAACTCAATGCATTTTGGTTAGTTATGTGAATGAAATCGGACCACAATTAGGGAAAACCAGTCTTGTTAAAACAAGAACACTCAATTGCCTCAGCAAGGTGGCCGAGGAAAAACTGGATATTAAAGACTGAATTTCACCTTATTGGTTTGTTTGCCTTTAAAGTTCTTGAACTTCTATTACTATTGACTTACATCTCCACAACCAGTACTGTTTCATTTGGATACCTAAGCTTTAATACTTTCATTTGTTTCAGGTAACTGGTGTGGTTGGGAGAGCTGAAACTTTGTCCTCTGTGTTTTTTCTTGCAGCCTTTATCTTGTACACCAAATCAACTAAGAGGAAACATGTTACAGGTATAAACAAATGTAGGATTAGCTCTACAACTAAACTAATAGACTGTCTCTGATACTAGAACTCAGAAATTCATCATTGCTTTTGTCATGGCCCACCACTAGATATAGCCTGGAGCCATTTCATTTCATATCCTCTATTCCCATGGTCCATTTTAATATTATCCTACCATTTCCTTTATCTTCCTTGGTGCTGCTTGTGTATGTAATTTGTTCTTTGGCCCATGGTGAAAGTTCTCCAAGTCATACTGCAAATGCAACTTATGGCTTCAGTCATTAGATTAATGATTTTTGGAAGGAGAGTATGTTTCAAATCTTATGACCTGGTCCAGGGTTTCATCCACAATCCTCTCAAATCCAGTTTACATATTCTGTGAAATGTCTATATGACAAGTTGATGTGGCAAATATGAAACAAGATAACAGTGTTCCCAACAGAAGTGTAAAATTGTATTCTTCACAGTAACCTGTATTGTTGTTGCATGTGATGTGAGGTTCTGTGTATGTGATGACTGAAAATTACTGTTTTGGATCTGACACCATTCAGTTTTGTAGAGTGCCCGTGTTGCACAGGATCATTGGTATGTATTTACCAAGTGACATGGTGTCACATTGCAGATAATAGGAGAGTGTGTATTACTATTATTGGGAAAGTCTTTATACTATTTTACAGTTACTGTACATTAATAACATAATTCATGTCTGTCTGTATGATCTTCAGGCTGGCGACATTTGTTCTTGTCCATGATCTCTGTTGCCACTGCAATGTTATGTAAGGAGCAAGGCATCACAGTCACGGGTATTTGTGCAGTGTATGAGTTGATAGTTGCACAGAAGGTAAATGTAACATTATTTTTTTATTTTGAGTTGAGTAGTGTACTTCATTTCCTTGTGGTTTTTGAGAAAACATTGATAGGTCAGTATTCATTAGAATTCTTCAATTCCAGTTGTCAGTTTTTAATTTTCTTTGATTAAAGTACTATTGACTTTCATCAGTTGAGAAACCATTCTATAATAATGAATTGAAAAATGCCCATATTAAAGTTATAGCTGTTTTATCTCAAGGAGCTGGGACAGTGTAGCCTGTAGAGTGACTATACTGTGGGCTGGATGATCTGGAGTTCGTTTCACAGGAAGAGCTTGAGATTTTTCTTTTCTCCAAAATTTCCAGACTTCCTATGTTTTGATTTTCATGATGTCTGCTTGTACTGTTGCCTTAGATTGGACAGAAACTTTCTTTTCATATACAGTGAAAGTTGGATTTTATATTCCTTGAATCTCCATGTGCCTTGATTCGGTGCATATTTTTGTCACTCCCACCAAAATGTCCATAAGAATATTTCCCTGAAATATATATATATATATATATGTTCATTCCTTTGTTCAAATTGAGCATAAAAGGTCCTCTTCGCATCATATTCATTACTTTCAATTGGAAATGAGTAAAGAAAAGTTACTGTTACAGTTTCCTCTCTTCTAGTATACTTACTATTAAATCCAAGATTGTGCCAGCACAGTAGAGTCATGTTTCCTTCAAATGCCAAGGCTGTGTAGGGATGAATGATGTTTGATGCATGTTTAATTGATCATTAGTTTCATTTTCTTATTAAATTACCGATTTAGTGTTTCTTTGTTCATGTACTGAAAAATAAACTGGCAAGCAGTTTTGTTTTATTTTCTGGCTGCATTTTGTTCTAAGTGGCCACAAGTTCCACGCTCTTATTCATTCTCTGTGTTAGTGTTGATTTGTGACTCTACTTTTAATTAAACTAGCAAATAGTTTATCTTAGTTTCTTCTTCTTATTCATCTTTAATCGTGTTGAGTGAACCAAAAGAGAGGAAAGTCTCTATTCAAGATAAAAGTGAACATTCTAGCCAAAGCAGATGCAAATAAGGCAACATAAACTGTGCTAGGCTGGCTGATTAGGAATTGTAGTATCAGAATTAAACACTGATGTTAAAAACAGGAAAGACATCAAAAAGTTGCTCAAAATTGTCTAGGAATATAAACTTACAAACATTTATGATGTTGATTAAAATGGGCTGTTGTTCAGGCTCATATCTAACAAGGCATTGACTGTGAAAGGGGATCCTTGCAAAGTTGAAAAGAATTTCAAGGAAAGGATAATGATTTGGCTTACCTGCAATGTCAGTACAACTTACAGACTACCACCATTAGTTACTGGGAGAGTGAAAATCCTAGTTGCTTTAAAAACATCAGAATGTTTTCCACAAAATTTATCGCCAGCAGAAAATCGTGGGTTATGAGGGCCATGTTACTTAATATTTAAGGGCATTGGATCCCCAAACAAGTTACAAATCAGAAAGATTTTACTTTTCATGGACTTATATGCTTCTAATCCCAAAGACAAGTTACTTAAAAAATGTGCAAGTTATATTCTTGCCCCTAAACTGCACCAGCAGTATCCAACAGGTAATAATCAGACCATACAAACATTACTACCATGAGTAATTTGTATGTCTGTGAATGACCACATGTTGCTTCAACTGTCATGAGGGAAACTGTCATTACAGTGATTTTATATGTTTAGTTTAAATGAGCACTTCAGAAACATAAAAATTACACTGTATGTTACTACCTGTTGTGTTTACAGAGTCTGTGAATAGTATTTTTTCCTTTAATTATTCATAATGGTTTTCTGCAGCTGCTGTGTTGTGACATTCAGATCAGTTTTGTATCCTGTCAGATGCTGCTGTTTTTCCGTTTCTCCTCTAATGTAAGAATTGCTACTGAACAACAACAGTGCAAACATTTTTGTAGTTTCTTATGGTAAATGGAACTAATTGCAGCTTCGTCTGAGTGACCTACACTACATGGTACGTTCAGCATTGAGTGGGAAGGGGTCGGTACATCCATCGTGGACATCAGATGCAACAAAACGACTCACTGTTCTAGGAGCTACAACTTTTTGTCTTCTCATGATAAGATTACAGATCATGGGTTCAAGATTACCTGTGTTTACAAGGTAATTCACAGCTGTTACTGGTATGTAATAAATGTTGTAACAGTTTTACATGTTAGTAACCATGAATTGCCAATCCCAGCAACAACACAGTTTAAGTCGTGGGTCTGCAGCTGCTCACTAGCACCGGAATTGCGAGTTTGAATGCTGCAAAGGGCATGGGTGTCGTATTTCTTGTAGGCGTTGTGCATTGTCAGGTAGAAGTCTCTGCAACAGGCCAATCACTCATTCAGAGGAGTCCTACCAAGCGTGGTGTGTCTGAGTGTGTTCTCGAAACCTCAAGGAGGACGAGGAGGCATAGGTCCACTAGGATTGTCAAGCCATGAAAAAAAGACCATGAATTATAGACCTCATTCAGGAGCTTCTCCCATTGTTGGCTAACATTGTTTCCAAGACATGATCACTGGTCTGCCCAAATAACTGTACTTTGTCTCCAAGACATTCTGAAATTTGCACTTAGACTGTACTAGTATTTTGTCTGAACAGTAGCAGGTGACAACATTGTGCTCGTCTGTGGTCCTTCTTTGACAAAGAATCCATTCTATTTATTGATATAAAATGAAGAACACAAAAATTAAGATAACAGTAGGCCTGACACTAGAAGAGTTAAGTATGACAACTCTGCATAGAATTGACACTTTTAAACAAGTTGTCCAGTTACACTACTGTATAAAAGAATATTTTATTGGACTTTTCATATGTGTAGGAATTGAAAATTGAGAAGTGCTTTTGTACTGTTCAGACCTCAGATTTCAGTAATTTCCTATTGAAAAGATATGTAATGTTTATCAGAATGTTTTCACTTATCTATAGAATTTATTTCTGTTTACAGATTTGACAATCCAGCATCGGTAGCACCAACACCTGCTCGACAGTTGTCATACAACTACTTAATTAGTGTTAATTTGTGGCTACTGCTCTTTCCTTGTGATCTCTGCTGTGATTGGACAATGGGAACTGTGCCATTGGTTGAATCATTTTTTGATGTACGGAATTTAGCAACATTGGTATCTTATGCTGTTCTTTTACTTCTCACATATATGGCTGTCATTACTGACAACAGGCAGCAAGCCACAGTCATTATCATGGTAAGCAGATAATATATATTTAAAGTGAATAATGTAAGAGTCTACACTGAGATGCATTTAGGCACTTGGATTCTACTATGTATCAAAAGAAAAAGAACCAAAATAAATGTTTATCAGTTATTAAAGAATTCAGGTTTATGTGAAACACAAAATTAACTTGTGTTATCCAACAGATTGGAAGTATGAATTCCCAATAGAATAGAAAGAGTACTAACCTTTGGTAATGTTAAATGGAAATGACATGTTTAAAATGAGAACATAAGGGTGCTACTGGACTGCATGCTGTAATGTGGTGTGTAAAGGTAACAGACCAATTGAGGCATCTTTTTGCCTATTGCAACATTTTCAAAATTGGCACATTATTTCATAATTCAGATTAGTTCAAATTCAAACTTAAAATGGTTCTTATATTGGCCTACAATGATGGTTTGGTTTGCATCACTTTTTTGCCAGGTGTGCTAAATACAGACATTTTCTAAAGTCTGACAACATGTAAAAACTAAGCTGTAAGGTTTCCCAGAGCTGATGAAGGGGGGAAAATTTATCCCTTCCGAAAATAGCATTCTTTCTGTTAGCAGAATTCATTTGTGCCTGCAACTCATTATTGTAGTAGATGAGAAACTGTGCCTTTTTCATGCTTACTTGCCTGGCTGAGATGTACGTGGATAAATTAATGAAGGAAATTAGAGAAATTGTACTTCAAATGATAAGCAATTAATGAATGTAGTTACACATTTTATTCAGTACCTCTTTGTAACCGGAATTTTCGTTCTGTCAGAATTATGTAATGTCTCGCATGGGGATACTAAACTGGTCACATACAGTAAATGTATTGGGCCTAGTTATAATGTGACAGAAGCAAGAAACCTTTCAGAAATACTGCTCTGTACAACAGTTTGAACAGCTCAGTGGAAAGAGTACAAGGGATGTTTAGTACATATAATTAGTATGGTGACATGGTGACCTACTGATCTTAGGCTTTCATGGTGATTAATTATTGATGTTGTGCCTGGTTTGGTTGGATGTTGGCACTGTCTTCAGTGTTAACTCTAATCAGCAACACACACTTCAACAAGGTGCCAACAGCCCAGAGCAGCATTGACATCATCATGGAAGACCAAGGCACAAATAGAAAGATGATGTTCAAATGGGTTACACTGCCATAGAATGGGCTTTGTGCAGGGTCCAGTGGAGGCCATATGTCAACATGATAGTGAAACTTTTGGATCCTTAATGCAAATGAGCAAGCAAATTTTTAATTTTCCAACTAGTTGAGTGGATGGGTGAGTTAGAGTGAGCAAGTGAGGTAGTGAATGAGTGAGTGAGTATAAACGTTTCGCAAAAGAATTGCGCCTGAAGTTTGAGTTCAAAGAGCTGACTACTGAAAATGAAAGCTTTCACTATCTTGTAAATCTTACTATTTATACCCAATCATTGATATTGATACTTACACAAAGGTAACTAGCAACAACAACTATTATTTCATGTACTCCACATTTTAGGTAAAAATTGTAGCATATGTATTCTTGGTTACTGTTACAGCCACTCCCCAGCCTCAGAGTTTTAAAACATTAAATCTGTGTGGAAGACAAAGTGTGGACAAAGGAATTGTGAAAGGAAGCTGTAACCTAAATAAGCAATTTATGTACTTGTCCTGTTAATCCCCCATGAAAGACACTATACAGAAATAAATTACAGGAAAACCTATTCCACAGCATTAAGTCTCATGCCAGTCAGTATACAGATCTCTGGGCTCTTCTTTTAGCTAATTATAATTATATTTGAAATGTTTTTTTCAGAGTCTTGTATTCCTGATTCTCCCATTCCTGCCAGCCTCCAACTTGTTCTTCCCAGTGGGCTTTGTAGTTGCAGAAAGGATCCTCTACATACCTTCCATGGGACTTTGTATGCTAATTGCCTATGGTTGGAGTCTTATGGCCCAGAAGAGGTGAGGTCTTGTATGTTTCTGTGTTTTTGTGGCATAACTTCTTTGTTGTCTCCACATACTCTAAACTTACATGTTTATAAATTCTTCACATTCAAAGAGGGATGTATTTTTATATGCCTTGGCAGGATTCACATGTATGCATGCATGTGAGGGTACGTGTGGACACGTGCTTGTGCACACGTGTGTATGTGCATGCATGCACACTTACTTGTGTGAGAGAGAGAGAGAGGTGGAGGGAGTTTTGTACTTCAGTCTTCAAGTACTGATATTTACACCAGTGGACCATTCTATGACAATATATCTTTCAGTGATTCCCTGTTCCATAACATTACTGTTGCATGTATCTACTCTCTATAATCTCTCTTATATCTGTTTTACTTGGTCTTAATACCTTATGCTTGTTTTCATTTTCCAGGTTATGAAGGGGATCTTATTGTCATTCATGCATAATACATGCATATCTCTTACTTACCTAATTTTCCTGTGGTGTTTCTTTTTTTTTATTATGTCTTGCCTAGAATTATATGTGTGAATCATTGTGGTCACCTTGGAGTTGCCACTGTAACTGAAATTAGTCTAAGCATTTCCAGTTATCTGAATGGTCACCACAGTGAAAAATTATTCTGATTAAAGCTATGTATTTAAATTGTATTCAATTCATGGACTTTCATTAATGAGACTTTGTGAGAAAGTTTAAGAATCACGCCTTTATGCATGTTAACACAGAAAATTTGTTATCACATTAGACCACAAATAATATAACAGTGATGTCTGTGTATATCTGGTTAGGCAAGCATTTGTCTGACATGTTTCCTATTGGGAATGGTTTGAAAATGGAGATCCTTTATCGCCATTGCTTTCCAACTTTGCTTTAGAGTACACCATTAGGAGGGTTCAGGTAAACCAGAATGGCTTGAAATTAAATGGTACATATCAGCTTTTGGTTTATGCTGATGATGTTAATATATTGGGCAGAAGTGTACATACTAAAAAGAAAAATGCAGAAGCTTTAATAATTGCTAGTAAGATTGGACTAGAAGTAAATGCTGATAACACTAAGTGTATGGTCATGATTTGATCAGAATGCACGATGAAGTCACAATATGAAGACTGATAATAGTTCCTTTGAAAGGGTGGAAAAGGTCCAATATTTGGGAGCAAACTTAACAAATCAGGATTCTATTCTGGAAGAAATTAAGAGAAGATTGAAGTCAGGGAATACTTGCTGTTATTTGGTGCAAAATCTTTGTCTTCCAGTTCACTATCCAAAAATACAAAGATTAATATATACAGAAATATAATTTTGCCTGCTGTTTTGTATGGGTATGAAACTTGGTAACTCACATTGAGGGAGGTACGTGGGTTGAGGGTGTTTAAGAATAGGGTACTGAGGAGAATATTTGGGCCTAAGAGGGATGAGGTAGCAGGGGGTTGGAGAAAACTACATAATGAGGAGCTTAATGATCAGTACTCCTGACCCAAGATTGCTTGGGTGATCAAATTGAGAAGAATGAGATGGGTGGGGCATGTAGCACATTTGAGGGGAGGGGAGAGAAGAGGTGTATACAGGGTTATGATGGGGAAATCTGAGGGAAGAGACCACTTGGAAGATCCAGGCTTAGATGGAAGGACAATATTAAGTTGGATCTTCAGGAAGTCAGAAGGGGGTGGGGGATGGAGTGGATTGATCTGGCTCAGGAGAGGGACAGGTGGTGAGCACTTGTAAATGCGTTAATGAACCTTGGGTTCCATATAATGCAGGGAATTTTTTGACTAGCTGAGAACTGGTTAGCTTTTCAATAAGGACTCTGCTCCATGGAGTAAGTAAGTAATTTTGTATATAACAATGTTCCTTGTATTACTCTTATGATAATGTTACTTCCTAATCAGCACTTGTTAAACATTAATTAATGTAAGAACTCATAAAGTAGTCTAACACTGGGTGGCATTGTAATATTTTATTTTCAGGAAGTTAATCACATTTATCTAAAGGAGACAGAACTTTATTTAAGTGTAAACAGTGGCTGTAGAGTCACCACGCATGTAATGTCTTTTGCTTCATGTAGTACAATTTATTGTTTCAGGTTTAAGAAATTAGCATGGCTTTCAGTAGGCTTCCTACTGTTAGTCCATGGCTGTAAGACTTACACACGTAACTTCGACTGGGAGTCTGAATACACTATCTTCATGGCAGGACTGAAAGTGAACCAGCGCAATGCAAAGCTTTTCAATAATGTCGGGCATGCCCTTGAGAGTCAAGGACGTTTTCATGAGGCTCTGCAGTATTTCCAGAAAGCTGTGAGGTTAGAGTCAGTTTTGTTGCATTTTTAAAATATAAAATTTAACTTGTTGCTGCAGCCATGGTCTTGTTCAGGGCTTTGTGCTTGACCTCAAACATGGTTGGACTAGGAGTAAGGATTTTTTGTATATAGAACAAAATGACTGATTTTGGATGTAAGATCATTCCATGTTTACAGAAAAATGAAAATTTATGTACAAGACTCATGCCAACAACATGTGTATATATCTTACGTGTGAGTCATTTTGCAAAACATGCATAATAAATGTGTTCGGTGTCAAGAAATTCCATTTGAACACGTTCATTTGTTGGGACTGTTGGAGTTTCTTTATTATTGTTTCACATTTAATTGTAGAGTTGCCCCTGTGCTGAAGCAGCAAATCATGGAGGCATATAGAATGCTGTAAAGTTACAGCTCCTTAGGCATGTGATGGAGTGAGTGGTTAGTTCTACAGTCCATATACTTCCACCCTTCAAGAGACAATCCTGGTATCCATTGTATTGGTTACTGGAGGGGGAGGCCTTAGTACAGTAGAGAGAAGTCTTCGTACTCACTAGGACCATTTATTCTGTATCCAGCCATTTTACTAATTTGTTATAATAGCTTGTGAATTGAATATAGTGATTATTTTTATCATTATCCATGGACAGCCAAGTTGTCTGCACATGTGCCTTCATTTGCTTGTGTTACCTTGGATTGCTGGACTCTGCAGATGAAGGCACTATAATTCTTGGAAATATCAGTAACTATTTGCCCAGTAACACCACGCCACATTCCAGAAGGCTTCTCTCGTCACTTTATTGCAGTTTGATCAATGGGTCTTGTGCAGTAAGTGGGTCCCCCTCTGAGGATTAATGTGTCCATGTACTCTGATTAAACAGCAGTAACAGATATGCATTTGTTATAATAACTGTCTTATTTGTAGTGTTCAGCAAGATGATATTGGAGCACACATCAATGTTGGTCGAACATTCAACCATTTGAAAATGTTTAAAGAAGCCGAAGATGCATATCTCAAGGTAAAGTACTGTGTTTTAAAATATGTAATGTGAGATTGTCAGAAACTTGCTTCTCATATAGGAGTGAAGTTCTGTAAATAGTCATTATGTCTACGTATTATAAAGCTTTTTCTAAGCCCAGGATTTATTAGCAGAAAAGCTTTAATTGTATTTATTCCTATAGCTTCAGCATTAAATAATTTGCCAGTGTTGACATTTTTGCCAGTAGTGATATTTTGGAGGTGTTGGAACCAGTGTACAATAAATGTAGTTATAAGTGACTTTAGGTTGTCATGATGGTCCATTCTTAGGTAACTGGTGTAGAAGACCGAGGTTTCTGTGGAGTGAAGATTCATATTGTTTTTGGATTATGACATTCTCTAGTCTGGTCAATGTTTGCCAAAGGGTATGACACAGCTTGAAAATTTTGGTGGTGAAAAGGTTAGTATCCCCATAGATCCTGTTTCTGATTCATGCCACCACAGGGAAGTACAGTCTCACACAGAAGATGGTGACAGTCATTCAGGATTATGACAGTTCTCACACAGAAACAGGGTTTGCCTAGTGAAATTTTTGGTATTTGTGTTAGTGGTATTATTCTATGGAAGTGCCTAGTGAGAGACATTGTGCACACATACCTGTGTGAGTGTGTGTGTGTGTGTGTGTCACGTGTATGTATATGCATTTCCTCTTTACACCTGATTAGTTTCAAATGAAGTTTTAGTGTTATCCTTGTATTTGTGCTCAGGTATCATAAGTCATTTGTTCCCATTACTTTTTCTGGTGCAATACCTATAAGTAATGTAATTTTTTTTCTTTGCACAGGCAAAATCACTGCTTCCAAAAGCAAAACCGGGTGAGTCTTATCAAGCTCGCATTGCTCCCAATCACCTAAATGTGTTCCTGAACTTGGCAAATCTGATTGCCCGTAATGAGACACGGCTGGAAGAGGCTGACCTGTTATACCGACAAGCTATCAGCATGCGTGCTGACTACACTCAGGCCTACATCAACCGAGGAGACATTCTACTTAAACTGAACCGTACAAAGGAGGCCCAGGAGGTGTACGAGAGAGCGCTGTTCTATGACAGCAACAATCCTGATATTTATTACAATGTGAGTATATATAATATATTGCTTCATAGCACAATATCTCATCCAACATGCAGGTTGAATGTCTGTCTTGCAGGAAGCCTGCTGTCTGAAGCCAGATCTCACAAGTTCCAAGACAGTTTGATGGCTTACATTTCCTGGTATCATATTCTAATTCAGTCATTTCTTCCTTGTGACAGAATATTTTCACTTCATTTTGTCACCATCATCACAAATGTGATCATAATAGGGTATTTTAAAATGTGATTTGCTATTTGGTTTATACTTAATATTAATTTCATGTACCATTTTATTCTGATTAATCCAGTTGTGTATGTTACGTGGATTTGTATATACTAAAAATACATACAGAGAATGTTAAAAAAATAAGGTTCCCTAGTTCATAAAAATTAAATGAGAAACTATTACAGCATGAAGTGTAGCTCATTTATTACATTGAAGTGTCATAATTTTTCAGCATAATCCCAATTCTGTTGTCCCATTTTGGCACAAAACTCCAGTGTGGTATAGATAGACCTATTGCATTCATAACCATTCATGAATAGGCATTTCCACTAACTGTTGTGGAATTGGTGACCTCACAGGTGACTCATTAGTATTTCACAGTCATTTCTTCCACTCATGCTGTGGTCACATCTACCTGTGGCATGATGGACTGGCCATTTTGATTATCATCATAGACAGCTGTTTGACCATTTTCAAACTTCGCACTATTTTCTCACATGCTGCAGTCTCATTATTCTGTCACCATACACCCGTATGAAATAGCAAGGAATTTCAGTGGTGGAAACGTTTTGCCCATAGAAACTGAATCACGCTATAAACTTCTGCATGGGACCAAGCTTCCAGTGTCTTTACCACTGTATATTGTTGATCCCCCAAATATGATGGTGTGTTTCAGCCAGATTCTGTAGATGATGCCACCACAGGATGACAGATAAAAGCACATTCTTGTCTGTGGCTTCTGATTTCGTCAATGTGTAGAAACCATTGACAAAAATATGACCCATGATATAGAGTGGGTTTATGTTCTATGACACCAATACCATGTAACATTTGCAGTGGAAGTTCCCTTTCTTGCAGTTATTGATATAGCATGCCTAAAACCAAAGTGATTTTGATTTTATATCGTTTTGATCCAAGAATTTGCCCCACCAGGTCTGGTTATTAAACTACATGTTCATATGCGATGTTTAGATGCTTTTGTGATGCAGTTTTTAGCCAAATACAGCTCCCTCCAAGTCATGAAGTTACTGTGTTCGCAGATGTAGGTCACTATGACCTTTTCTTTGTATACATCTACAGTTGAAAGAGAAAATATATTATGGTATGAAAATGGTTAAGCATAATGCAATTATGCAGTTCGTGGCAGTGCTTAAAGTTAAGTTGGAGAGGTGTTTTCAGGACTCATGGAATAATTATACATGTGCTGAAGGAGCCTACTTGGATCGCAGTGAATCACCCCTGCCTATAAATACATTGTCATAGAGTCAGTCTTCATACCCTGTAATCAGACTTCGTACATCATATTGGTATTGTGCGTTGTACATTTACATTTTATTGTTATGTCCTTGTTCCAAGTTAAAACTTCATGTATGAAAATAAAGTCCCTTTTTAATGAGCCTCTAATAGAATGGCATTTCATAAACTGTCAGGCCTCTCATTAAATAGATGTTATGCAAAGTTGCATCTATAAACTGTTCTTCATATAAGGTTTGCTGTATATAATTGTAAAAAAGAAAATTTTGTTTTACATGAATAGTTAGAAAAACTATTTCTGCATGAATAAATACAATTGCCTACTCAGGAACAGAGCCATAACAAGGGTGGGTCACGTGGCGCACGCTCCCCAGTCACAGTGCGTTGAGGGGCACACACACACACATATATATATATATATATATGTGTGTGTGTGTGTGTGTGTGTGTGTATGTACATACGTGTATATATAATATGCATTTTATTATTTCATTTATGTGTTTACTGTCACATACTTGCTGTCTCAGTATATTTGCAATTAACAACATATGCACTGAATAAAAGTAATACAAACACTTTAAGAATTTTATTTTGTAGGGGTGTGCATTTTGGTAACTCATCCCATGCCCAGAAAGCCTTAGCTATGAACAGAAGTGTCATATTAATTTCCAAAATAATCACTAAAATGTGAAATGAACACAGTAGTTGTGCAGTAATAATTCCTAGCAGAGTGAAAGTGTGAATACGAGTTGTTTTGTTAACCAGTCACACTAAATCAAGGCAAGAGTTCTGGGAGACTGAAATTTTTTTTTACTAAATGCAGGTTAGTTACTAAATTTGAAATCATCAAATGTGGAATAATAAGATACTGTTTATATTCAACTAAGACTGGAAAAATATTTCACTACAAAGGGGTTTTACTGTATGTAATATTAATTACTTTGCTTTACTATGATTTAATTCATGTTACTGTGAAAATCCCAGTATGAGAGAAAGATAATTGAATTGTTTATTTCAGTTAGGTGTGGTTTTCTTGGAGCAAGGGAAAGCATCACAGGCTCTTGCCTACCTGGATAAAGCTCTTGAATTTGACCCAGAACATGAACAAGCCTTACTCAATTCTGCGATACTACTTCAAGAGTTGGGCCGTGCAGAGCTTCGCAAAGTGGCCAGAGAAAGACTGCTAAAACTGCTGCGTAAGGTTAGTTGTGTTAAAAAATCAGACTGTTGTTCATTCATAAGAGGTATAAATGCAGCTCTTGCTTATAAAATCTTATTCATTTATTGTTTCCTAGTTTTGCCTTTCAATCACTGTGGAAGTAGTGTGGATGATGATGGATGTGGTGGTGGTGTAAATTGTAAATGGAGTATAGCTTCTTGGAAATTATGGTAGAACCCTTCATGAGATAGAAATATGTTAATGTAAACTTCTCATGTATATTCAGTATACTTCTATTTGCCCCAAAAACCTACCTCAAAAGAGTCCATGTCTCTAATCTTCATCACGTGATAGCAGTCAAAGCACAAGAAAATATGTTAAATTTTCTTTCATATGTTTTCTAGGATGCAACCAATGAAAGAGTTCATTTCAACTTGGGCATGCTGGCAATGGATGACCGGGATATTGCAGGTGCAGAACACTGGTTTAGACGTGCAGTTCAACTGAAAGAAGACTTCCGAAGTGCTCTGTTTAATTTAGCTCTGCTACTAGCAGATGATCATCGTCCACTGGAAGCAGCTCCATTTCTAAATCAACTGGTCAAATTCCATCCTGATCACATCAAGGGACTAATTTTACTTGGTGATATCTACATAAACAATATTAAAGATTTGGATGCAGCGGAAAATGTGAGTTTAGTGAGTCATTGTGTTCCTTCCTGCTGATAGGGGCCACACACCCTGCTTAATTCTCATCATCATTAAGTGTTGCTTCTCAGTAACAGCCATATTTACTGTCCTACATACAATTAATTACTCTCAGGTGCAGATGTTTAATTACAGCTTTGTATAAATAATTTGCCATACGGTTACATCCTGTTACTTGTTGACTTTTAATGATTTTTTGGCTGCTTGGGATAGGTAGCAAGGAAATGGCCAGGGTCTTTTAAGGCATTTGAGTGGAATTATTGTGTTTTGATTTGTCATATGGTTAGTTTAAAAAAAACTGCTTTGGCTGATTACAGGTAATTTTGAAATTATTCTGAAATTTGAAAAAGATATATACTCCCAGGATCATTTCTTTGCCTTGTCATCTAAGGCTTATATTTTTCTTTTTATTCTGATTTATTATGCCTTTTGCAGAACTGGAGTTACATGTTATTACATTAGCAGCATCATTGTTATTATTTGTTGCTGCCTTTCTTTGCTGATAAATTGGCTCCTTCACAGGTAGAAGTTTTGGATACTTTGTATAAGTATTAATTAAGCAAACATTTTTGTTTACAGTGCTACAAGCGTATCTTGCAGCTTGACCCTGAAAATATTCAGGGCCTGCACAACCTCTGTGTGGTTTATGTGGAACGAGGAAATCTACTGCGTGCTGAAGCATGCTTGACTCGAGCTCACAGACTTGCCCCAAATGAAGATTACGTTCTGAGACATCTCAATATTGTTCAGTCACGCATCAACAAACTTCAGATTCCTCGTTCATCAGAAGAGGGAGGGGATTTTGAAGATTTTGGTGTTACAGATGACTTCCAGCGCTATGAAGAGAACTTTGATGATGATAACCTAGAAGGGGACTTTGATGATGAATTGGGTCCAGAAAACCTGGAGGGAATGGATGAGTTTGGACGGGATATTGCATATAGTCAAAACCACAAAGCATCTCTCAGGAAATCGTATTTAGTAGAAAAAGAGGAAGACTCCAGTGTTCTGGATGACAAAGTACTGGGATTTAGTGACAGTAGATTACTTAAGCAGAAACCATCTGAGACAAAATTTACACATACTGTAAAAGCGACATCTGTAAAGAGTGATTATACTGAAGAAAACCCAGACCTGACGAGAGAAGATACCCAAGAATGGAAGTATGGTTTGCCTCAAGAAACTCAGCATTCAGCTGCAACGTCACATCACACAAACAGAAAGAGCAAGCCACACCCCTCGTCACCTGATGCAATATTTTCAAATAATCCTTCCAGTGGAGTGAAAATAAGACAGGAGAACTCTCCAAAGACTATATTTTCAGACAGTCTGAAGAAAGAAAGCCAAAGGAAAATGTTAGTAAGTCATAATGAACTTAACAAACATTCATCATCTTAGCAGTCTTAAGTTTATACCACAGATTTGAAATTCTACTTTAGTAATTTGACATGACAAAAGGTGGCTGTTTTTCCTGTGCATAGAACAGGGCGAGAGTTTGTGTACAATCAGCTGACACCAACAGAATCTGAATATGTTCCATTTTCCACCCATTTATAAGTGTACCAGATGAACATTTGTGATGGTTAGCAGGACATTCACCGTTATTAAGGCACAAGCATTTTACTTGTGCTTCAAAAGCTATGTTAATAGATCATCTACCTAGTTCATAATTTTTCTCTTTGAGAAGTATATTCTTTTAAACTTTATTTACCATCATGAAACTGATATTCTAGAAGCAGTCAGAAAATATATAATATTGTTGAAGTTGTGGAAAAAGTCAGTAACTCTCATTTAAGCAGTGCAATATTCAGTATTTCATCAAATTCTGTTTCTAATAATGTAATGATCTTTTCTTCTTGCTGCTGAAGTAAGAGATATAAGTTTCTTTACAACACAGCTTTGTTTTGGCATTTATATTCATTGAAATTTAATATATATATACATACTTTTACATAAATAGGAAAATTAATTTTCTGAAACCTTTCTTCAGTATAGCTGGTGACTTTTCCCTGATACCAATGATGTGTGGTTATGAAATTTGTTATTCTCTAGACTCAGACAAATAAATTGGTGGACTTAATGACTACAGAAGCTTTCAGTTGGAAAATGTTATGTAATGGGCAGCTGTATGAGGTCCTAATGTAGCAGTATAAAAGGTGATATGGGCTCTTGTGTCCTTCAGGACTGTAACTTCCAGTGTCACATCTCCATTCTGTGACATGATCTGTGTAACTCTTTGTCAGTATGCTAGTCATGGTGTGTATGGCACATTCAGAACTGCGTAATTATTTTTAACTTTATTTCCACACAAAGAATCTTGTTGCTCTCTGCTGGTTGTATAAAGTTTACTATGTTAATTATTTTTACTTTCTCTGCCACGTCTTGAAAATGGCTTTTTAATGGACATTCTTTCCTACATGTATTCCAGTAGAGAAGTTTCATTTTTGTACTTTTTTATGTTTTGCTATTCTGAGACTCTTTAAGTCACACAAATACAAGAAAGATATTCTAACAATGTTTTAACTATAGTTTAGGTGGATGGGGTTGTCCAGCAGTAATGTCAGTTTTTGTGGGGTGGGTGATTATGTGTCCTGCCTGTGGCATCTCTTTGTTTCTGGCAGCTACAAAAATGTCTTGAAGAATAACTGTCAGAAGTATCTAGCAGCTGGGTTTGCTACCCTACCCCACAGAACTCATTAGGTGTAATATTCTGTGATAATCAGCATTTGTTTCTAGAGCATAGTGTGAGTTTTGTGAGGTGTTTATAATATTTCAGTACAATAACTATGCTTTGTATTAGTGAAATCACATTAGGCAATTTGAGCTTTTTGTGTTGATTGATATTTATTTTACAAAACTTACTAGCTTTAAGTTTGCCATACCTAGGTCAAGATATTCTCCTTAGCCTTCCAGTGATGTATATATCTTAGTGATGTGATTTCTCACTTGTGAAAGTGTACGTTCTGTGCATTTTTTTAAATATATGTATAGTTGCACATTTTATTTCACCAGTCCTTTCTGTATGTAACAGTCAAAAGATTTATTGTGTTTTGACTTGTTTAGTATTACTAAATTTAAGTGAATTTTGCCATCTTTTTTCAAATTTTAATCTGAAGTTTTGTGTCAGAATTTTTTAAACACCTGGGAGATTAGTTTTGTCAGACGTATTGATTTTCATCCAAGGTAGGAAGTGAAATTGAATTTACATTAAGTTTCATTCTGAAAGCATTATTTTTTGGTTGTGAATTTCCTGCACTTTGCATTTGCCATAGTACAGTAAAGTCCTCATTTAAGGTTTGCTGTCGGGACACAATTTTTGTACCTTAACTGGTATAAAGCATGAACAGGGGTTCATACAGAAAATTACACCCCATTTTGAATTATAAATATTTGCTTTAACCTAATAAAGAATTAACGCTTCAGATACTTCGATTGTTCAAAGTTCCCATTGATTAGGGATTTTTCAGCAGGCCTGCACTGCAACATGACAATGCTGTTAAGTCACTCTTCTGGCCACTTCTCACCTTTGCAGTCTTCCCATTTGGTAGTTAGACCCTTGTCTGCTGTAAGCAGTGGGACATGGCAGCTCATCTGCATGCTACATTTTGTCATTATCCCACACTTGCCAGCAGGCACTGATCAGTCATTCCAGCAATCACAGGCTCTAGACTGACACTGTCTCTTTTAACTGGACAAGATCTTGTATTCTACATCATGTCTCATTGTAAATCTGTGAAGCTTTCAATCTCTCACTACATTTATACTGGTTCCTGACATATGATAGATCCTTGAACAGGCACTTTGTGAGTTCTTATTCGCTGAAACCATTCTAAAATAACTGTCCCATTTTTCATGTTCTTCCATTGTTAAACTAACCCACATTTAATTTTTCCTCCATTATTTTGACTCTGGGTAGCATAATTGTACCCTACAAATGGTGAATGTCAAAGAGAGTGCTGCACTTTTGGATAGGTTCTTCTTGGATTTCATGCACTTTGCTACTTAGGAATCTGCTGTTTTGTTTGTATCTGTATTTGTTCTGTTTTTAACAACAATATATTTTTAATATAGTATAGTATTTACACAAATGAATGCATGCCACACACATCTAAAACTTCTTATGAATATGAAGTACATGTAAGTGGTACCAAAATTACCTGAAGACCTATACCAGATACACAAAAGACACACCAGTTTGGTGTGTTACTCCTACTTACTTGCCCCCAACTTGTATATGCTCAGAGTTAATGTAACTTAAAACTTCATCATCCCTTTGAGTAAGCAATAGTAGTGTGTAAATACTGGTACATTATTGAGGTGCAGATTTCATATATCAATTGGATTTTCATTCACTAAATATTTAAATGAGAAACACTACTTTGGGAAAAATTATGCTTTATTTATATGTGGTATTTTCTGGGACCACAGAAGTGAATTAAAAATGTAGGAAATTCTCACATCAAGAAACCTTGAATCTGGATGCTACTGTACATGGTTGAAAACATTCTCCTCTGATAAAAGTGCAATGTGAATCTAACCGCAAACTATTTACAGAAATGTTGACAGGTTCATTCTGTCTGCATCCTGAAAGTATTTTTTTTTCAAAGGAGCATTATCCTTATGCCACAACTGTATTTCACATTATGTTACATTTTGATATGGCAGTGGGTTTTTACTTGGGTTCCTAACAAGAAAAACTATGTCACATGAATTTCATGGAACCCAATGCAGTGACAGCCAGTCTAGTTAGATTCAGAGGTAAGAACCCAAAGTGACTTGCTTTTACACATGTTTAGTTTATCAGAATAAAAACCTGACAAACAATTAAATCAGTTGTTGTTATCTGAAGACTTCATCTTTTTCCATCAATCTTCTTTCACAAAATCACCATTTTTTCCTTGGAAGCCACAACATTGTAGCAATTTTTTGCTGCAGTTGTATCTATGTGGCATATTCTATAACCAACTAAATTCACATAGAGTTGAATTTTCAGCATTTTAAAAATTTTAATTGAAATATCCCATGTACAAGACCTGCACTTCCAAGCAGTAAAGATGAAGTAACTATTGAAGGAATTGTAGTCTTTTGTATCAAAATTTCAATTTGCTTTCAAGTTTTACCCACAGCATGGATGGATATTTCAACAGAGGAAAGCTATTGAAAGTTTCTCCCTGTGCCAAAAGGACCTACAACATTTTGCTCTATCCTTTTTATGAATTTGTGTGATGCCTTGTATTGTATTGAACAGGGTTAAAATATCATAAACATTGTTCATGGCTTTACAATACACTTTCCAGTTCCACTGGAGAATTCATGGACAGCAGTTTCCTCTACCATCCTGTACAGTGTACTTACTATTCAATACAGTTCTTTCTCCCCATGTCCCTTATTCTCTAAAGGCAGGACATTGGTATATGTACCAACTGAGTGAGAAAGTACTCAAAAATAATGCTTGTGGCACATTTGCTAGAGCTACCTAGAAGTAAAGTTTTTTCCTGCATGTCAGTGCCCAAGAAATAGGGTGCGAGGATGTGGACTTCACTCATCTAGATCAGGATAGGGTCCAGTGGCAGGCTGTTGTGAATATGATAATACTGTACTATGTGTTTCAGTATCAGACACCATCTTCAGATGCAAATACTAAGTACAGGCAGAAAAATTTTTTCCCAGTATATTTCCCTTGACAGCGCCCTTTTTACAACCCCATTTCATGTTGTAAGGGTTTGTGTTAGAGACAGTGTATTGATGCGTTGGTGTCAAAATCTTTATCCTTTTAATAAAATATTCTTGATAAACATTTTGGGTTGACTATATAGATACTACTATTGATGGTAAAGAAATTTCAGATTCCACGAAAGGTGGGAAGTAGTTTTTGTCAGTAACAAAAGTGCACATTATGTAATTTCTCCTATTCGCATGATGTGACAACACCCATTTTTCAACTTATGTGTAAATCTGGCCATTGCGGATGTCATTGCATTTCTGCTTTAATATCCCATGTGAAAACCCACACCATAAACTTACAGTTCTCTTCTCTTGAGGTGTGTATTTGAGAATGGTGACTTTTCTTGAGGATATGTACCCTCTAAACTGCTGGAACTTTGGTAGCCATGTATCAATTGTTGTTAAAGAAACTGCTGATAATGCTTCCTACTTTATAGTAATTTCTGTGTAAATTGTCCTTGTGCAATGGGAGTGTTTGGTGGCTAGTATATTATGGGGATATACATGTATGATGGACCGTGAGTGTCTAGACATTATGTGGAATGTTACGATATATGGTACCATTATGAGTGGGAAACAAATGAAGAAACAATAAAATCAGTTATTTTGTACAGTGACTAACAAATGCACAATTAATTGACAAATTATCAATTAATTGTGCATTTGTTGGTCATTGTACAAGATAATAAAAGATGCACGGTACAGGTATTAAAGTAATATCAGTAATTATACATACATGATGTTAAGTAAATCAGTACATGTTGGAGCATAACATCATAAGAAAGAAGCGAAAGAGGTTGTGAAGTGTACCGCACAATCAGATGGCATAACAGAAAACAGATGTGGTATTTAAAGCTAAAATGCTGTTGAAGTGCCATCTCCTTTGACTTTGTTTTATGTCAGGTATCTTGGTACAATATGAAGAAATCTTGATGCACATTGTAGTTCATTAAAGCAAGGGACAGTTGGGCCAAAAAATGTGTCATTGTAATCAATGGGTAGATTCTCTGATTTTTATTTTTTATGTTATTGCTTCTTCAGCTCATACAAACTCTTATATCAGTTTTCACTGTCATGAACTTAAAGTGATGTATACAATCATAAAGAAATTTATGCATATGAATGTTTTTGAATTATGTTTTTAACTTGCCATTTTGTAAAATTAGAAGTGAAATCAGCATGTGCTGCTTATGAGAAATCAGCTTTCCCTTGCCTTGACATGAGGCGGTCCTTCATAGATATGAAGAGTGTTTTGTACTACGATTCCAGAAGAGAGCACATTCATAATGATTGTTTTATATAAATATTTCTATATAAATGTGTATATTGGTGCCTTGTACAAATGAAGTTAAAAATTTCTAAGGCAAAGATGGGTTTTTGTAAGATATATTGTAATAATGAATATTTTTATATGTTTGTCAGAGAGTTAAAACAAATGTTCTGGAAACAAGAAAATATATATTAAAAGTAAAGGTAAAAAATAAGCAGGTATTTAAATGGTGTTAGACAGATGTTCACATATAAAAATTAGAGAGGACTTATAAAATAGTTTAGTATATAAATGTGACAGTGTATTTTATATTGTAATGTAATGTATTGTAGTGTATAGATATACATTAGTTGAACTGGAAAACAACCTTTCTCTGCATTGGCTTGATTTTGGACCTCATATTTGCCTGTTACTTAGTGTACAATCTTATCTAGTACCATAAATGATATACATGTGAAATATTTGCTTGGTGTAATGCACATCTCATTCTGAAGCATTTTTGTGGAACACTCTGTTCACATTAGTGATTTGCAGTTATCAGATGTTTTATTCAGGTTTACTCCTTGTAAACCTGAATAAAACATCTGTATGGTTGTAGAGTATTAATGGGGAATTAGTTGTTAAACAGGTATTTCCTGTTGACTTGATATTAGAAATATTTTATTTCCTACAAATCTTAATCAATATTTGCAGTATAGAAATTGGTCAGGAACCCCAGAGAACCATCAGCATGAATAAAATCATCTGAATAAATAGGTAAAGTTTTGAGATATCACCTTATGCAAGGCTTGAATCTTAATGTATGCCTGTATATTAAGGTGCAAGAAAAATACAGTGCTCTGTATTTTGCCTTTCATCTGCTTATTTTATATATCTGTTATAGGTGTGATGATTATGTAAATATTTGTAACCACTACAGAATGTATGAGTATTATGTTAGACAGTGTCCATTTTCTGAAGTATATTTAAAATACATGATGTCTTGATGGTTGGCTTTGCTGCCATCTGCAGGTGATCAGTTGTAATCATACTGACAGGTTGTAATTACAGTGACATATTTTTATTGTTTTTTGAAGTTTATTTGTGATGTCTGGAATCAAATCCAGCAACTTCTGATTGACAGGATAGTGCACTAACCACTAGGCTGTGGTAAGCAAATATTGCCTAATGAAGATATTACACACACTCTGTATAGCAAGAAGGTTCTTTGTCCATCAGATAAACTGTCCAAACTGGCATTGTATGTGGATATTACATTCTCCACAAAATATGTCAGTTTCACATCATAACTCACTGCAACACTCGCAGCACAAAATTCCTATATAACCATTAGCAGTAGCCAAAAGTCTGCACCGGATTGTTTTACATAACCTTTCACCAAGAGTATTCAAAAAGTACAGACCGCTTATTAAAAAATGCCATCATGATGCAACATACAGTATTTATAAAATTGCATTCTGTTAAGGTTATTCACAGTGATTAATGTTTCACGCTTAATGTATGCTTTATTCTCCCCAGGATAAAACACTAATGTGAGATTTGAGGTTTTCATGGCATTGATTAAAGAGTAATCTGTATACCATGATACTGTGTTTATATTACTCTTGGTTAAAATCCTGGTTAATATACAGTAAGATGCCTGTTGTGAAACTTCTGTCCTGGGAAAGGGTGTTTAATGTTTTGGGCTATGAAAATAATGTTTGGATGGGAGAGGTCATATAAACTGCTGAATAACAGGCATAATGGGAAAGGTCCAAAACACAGCCAATGTATATAAGGCAACTGTTCTATCAAGCTGCATTTCATGTCTTACATATGGCAATCTTTAAGGTATAAAGTACACTGATATGAACAATCAGTGATGTAAATTTTGAAAACAAAACAAAAGATTTAGTGAGATGCTTCAATATTAATTGTAAAGCAAAATGTATGAGTGCAATTTATTTCTCCCCACTCCATTGTACTCAGGTGAAAGTTTATGTATTTTTTTTTACTACAGTGCTACATATATGTATATATTATTAATGTTTTGTTATTTGTGAAGTCTTTTTTTTTTTTTTTTTTGGTGGGACAACTGTATATGCATGCCTGTGTGCATGTGTGATTTTTTAAAAGAAAGTCATTAATCTGTATTGGTATCTGTTTTAGAGTATGCATGGTTTGCCAGATATGTGATGTTGGTGTTGTGTATGCAGTCAGACTTTTGTGTGTTACTAGATAAACAGAAAAGTGTCATCCTTAGTAGTGTTCTTTGATTGTGATAAAGAAATAAATCAGGAAAAGAAAGCAAACCCATCTGAGATTCCCATTACAAGAAGGTAACCTACAATTTTCATCAGTAATACTTTGTGGTTTTTACACATTTTTTAATACTATAAAAATGTCTGTGATTTCTGCTGTTTAGCAGTGTTTCCCATTGCCCCACGCTAAGGCAACAAAATTTTTGTTCGCTGTTTTATAGTATTAACTTCCTTGTAAATTACAGATTATTCTAAGATATTGAGATATGAGAGTGCCTGATGTTTTGGTACCTATTATGTACTGATGGGAGAGGGAGAGGTGGCAGAAATTAATCTGAGAAATCATATTCTCTGAAAGACCAAAAATTCTAACTTCATATATCAAATGCAAGCATGTCTTTCATAAAATGTGCTTCTGAATGCACCCATTTACATCTGTGATGAGATAGTTTTGGTACTGACAGGCAGCATGATGTCACAGTATGAATTGAATTTGTTCAGTGTTAATTGGCATATTAATCTCTTATTTACTGGAAAATGATTTTCTCACAAGTGTTTGAAGCTCCCAAGGAAACTTGGAGTCTTATGAAGAACACTTCAGTTATTAAATGCTTGAATATAATTTCTTTTCTCACCTGTATGAAACATGCTCTTCAAAATTGTAGGGCCTCAAATTACCACTATTTTCAGTTCATTAACTACTTACCTTGAACTACATTATTCAGTGTGCTAATAATTTGGTAGAAACACAGTATGAAATGTAGTAACATTTTTGTTTTAAATAGTGTTTACATACACCTGAAGGCTCAGCTGCCCTGCAGGCAGACTGATGGACAGAAACTTTGCAGTTTAAATATGTCTGCATACAAAAATTTTTCCATTGTATGTAATATGAAATTGAGATTTTGTTGAAACAGCATCAGTTTTCATTTTATTGGACATAAGGTTCTGATACATTTTAAAACAAAAACTCTGTTACTAAACTGGTCTTTCATTGTTTTTTCCTGTAAAATAGTGAGAACCTACAAAAATTTTCTTCGCAAATGTATGAGGTAAAGCCTTTTACATGTGGTGGTATCAGTACACACATAAGGATTTATGACGTGGTGTCAGACTGGTTGTGTAATATGACATTTGATACAGAAACATGTGAATGTCTTGACTTAAGGTGCTATTTCCACAAATCCTTTGGTTTGTTTCCTAGCTTCAGACAAGTGTGTTTTTAATCTTGTTTATTCCTCTTCAAAGCCCCATCAAGATAAGACACTTGTTCTTGTAGCAAGATGCCAGGTGGTTTTCATAAAAACATTCATTCTTGAAAATGGGTTCTGTGTAAATGGGAATCACTGCTTTACACTATTTTTATTCATTTTCAGCATAAATATTTGTATATGCAGTCCTATTCTTGTTACAGTAGGGTTATAATTTGCGGCACAAAATTAATGAATTGCCTGTTGTATAATGTAACTTCATGCTTATGAAAGTCACTCAGTATCGTTAAAAGAGTTAATTTAAGGATGCCACAGTGGATTGGACAAGTAGCTCAGATGAGGGGCACTAATAATGCGGAACTTCAGTGGGTAAACAGCACTGCTTGGAAACTGCTTGAAAGTGTGAGTTGTGGGAGGATAACATTAAGGCAGATCTTGGGGGAGAGGTTTGAATACAGAAGACAGATGGAGCTGAGTTGTGTTCATTGAGCTCCAGGGAAAGTTGTGAACACAGAAGATGGAGCTGAGTTGTTTTCGGTAAACTGTGAGGGAGAGGTGTGAAGATAAGAACTGGATGGAAATGGGTGGGGTTGAGTGAGCTCACCATCAAAAGCATTAAATCTCCAGTTATGCTATAATTGTTATGTACACACATGGATGCAACTCAGGATTGAATACACGTGAGGTGAAAATGTATGACTCATATGCTTTCTATGAAGGTGGGTGGTGGGGGGGGGGGGGGGCCAGTTTTAGTATTACAGATTATACTGT
>Ga0136643_10000382_pt1 | contig 48917 bp, 54 predicted proteins | sample TergutLab28metaG_FD_96883 | JGI IMG/M metagenome (GOLD analysis project Ga0136643, IMG submission 96883) | Labiotermes labralis P1 segment gut microbial communities from Petit-Saut dam, French Guiana - Lab288 P1 (version 3) (version 3) | ecosystem: Host-associated > Arthropoda: Insects >... | reverse complement strand
CACGTGCTCTGGTGTTTACCGCTGTTTCTATACTCAGTTTAACACATCTGTTTGCGGATTTCTCCGCTTTCATAAATTATTTGTGCCGCCAACGTAGGCGGCGGAATGGAGTCAAAAATGAAAGAACAGCTATTGACTATCGGCAAGGGACTAAAGGAGCGCATATGCGCAATAAGTGATTTTATGTACCACAACCCCGAGCTTGGTAACCAAGAGTACAAAGCTTGTGAGCAACTGGTCAACTTCCTAAAAGAGCACGATTTTACTGTTACATGCCCCGTGTTGGGGATAGAAACCGCGTTTGAAGCCGTGTTTGACAGCGGCAAGCCCGGGCCGTCTATTGCATTCCTGTGCGAATACGACGCACTGCCAGAAATTGGGCACGCCTGTGGGCATAACATGATTGGCGCAATGAGTACAGGCGCGGGCGTTATGTTAAGCAAAATCATTGGCGATATTGGCGGTAAAATATATGTATACGGTACCCCTGCGGAAGAAACAAACGGCGCAAAAGTTGCCATGGCCGAAAACGGCGTATTTAACGGCATAACCGCCGCTATGATGATTCACCCATCTAGTGATACCCGCGAAAGCGGCACATCTGCGGCAATGGAAGCCATACAGTTTGCATACAAGGGGCATACTGCCCATGCGGCCGGCTGCCCGGAAAAAGGCATCAATGCGCTAAATTCTGTTATTGCGCTGTTCAATGGCATTGACGCATTGCGCCAGCACGTTACGCCAGATGTGCGTATGCACGGTATAATCAGCAAAGGCGGTGTGGCTGCTAACATAGTACCGGACGAAGCGGTTGCACAGTTTTACTTACGTTCCGCCACCAAGGAAAATTTGGCCGTTGTAAAAGAACAAGTACTAAGAATTGCCGAAGGTGCAGCACTTATAACAGGTGCAACGGTAGAAATTTCTAACTACGAGCTTTCTAACGACAATTTGGTAACGCATAAGGCACTTTCGGAAGCGTATAATTACAACTTGCGCCAGCTTGGCGTCACGGATATTCAGCCGGCACGCTTTGGCGGTGGGTCTTCTGACATTGGCAATGTAAGCCATGTTGTGCCAACCATCCACCCATACATCGGCATTTCTGAAACGCCGCTTATCGGCCACACGCGCGAACTGGCAACAGCAACCACCACCCCGTTTGCGCACGAGCGTATGCTGATAGGTGCGGTGGCACTGGCGTACACAGGGCTTGATGTGTTGTGTGGTAGTGTAGAGTTATAAAACATAAATAAAACCGGGTAGGTTTACCTACCCGGTTTTATTTATCTATACCTATTAAAATCTCTGTTTCTGTACCTACGCCCAGCTTGCTGCGTAGCGATAATTTCCACCCATACAGTGCACAGGTGTGTTTTACAATTGCAAGGCCAAGCCCGGTGCCGCCGCTTGTTACAGCGCGGCTTTTTTCTACCCTATAAAAACGCTCAAAAATTTTGGTGTGTTCTGCTGGGGAAATGCCGATGCCGGTGTCTTTAACAGTTAGGCGGGTATGCTTTTTGCCTGTTTCTACTTTAATGCTCACTTTGCCGCCGTGGTTGTTGTAGCGCACGGCGTTTTCTACCAGGTTTTTAATAATTTCGTACATATGCTCTGGCTTGCATTTAACGGTTGCGTCACCGCTGGTTTTGAATTTAATTGCGCGCTCTTCTATTGCGGTGGATAGGGCGTTTTGCACTTCGCTAATCACTTTTGCAATAGATACATCTTCCGTTTCTACTAATTGCCTATTTTCAAGTTCGGAAATGCGTAGCATGTCTGTAATAAGCAGCATCATGCGGTTTGTTTCGCGCGAAATGCCTTCGATATACTTGCCTAACGCTTCATCTTTGTTGTGCAGGGTGGTTAGCTCGTTAAACCCGCGAATGGCGGTTAGCGGTGTTTTGAGTTCGTGCGAGGCATTGGCAAAAAATTCTTCACGTTGTTTCGCACTCTCGTGATTTTGAGTGATGTTGGTGAGTACAACCATGGTTAACGTTGTGTCCGGTAGCCGCTTTATGGAACACAAGTATATTTTGCCGTCTATTGTAAATTCCAAAAGCGAGTTTTTAGAATTTTCTATACTGTCTGCTACGGCAGAAATTAAGCTGTTGTCGCCCGTCAGATAGCTTAGTTTTGTGCCGGCAAAACCCGACGTTACTTTAAAAATGTCCAGTGCAGCAGAGTTTATTAACGTAGTGTATGTGTTTTCGTCCACAACAAAAAGCCCGTCACCAATGTTATCCAAAATATACGCCAGTTTATTTTTTTCGTTTTCTAATGCGTTTATGTTTGAATGCATAAAAATTGCAAGTTCGTCAATTTCTTTTGTAATTTGCGCTAGCTCGGGGTAGGGGGGCTGTGCGGCGGCCGGCGGTTGCTCTGATAATTTGCGCAGGCGTTGCTCTATTGTGGCAAATGGCAGTAAGACGCGGTTTGCCATGTTTCGTGTGAGTAAAACTGTTGCGCCCGCAACCAAAAAAAGCAGCAAAAAAAGCAGAGGCAACGACTGCCGCAGGTACGCGTTTACCCCCTCCACAGGAATAGAAGCGCGTACAATGACAGAGCCGCTGTATCGGGTAGAAATTTGCATGGCATAGTAAATTGCATCTGCTTGCCACGTTTCAGAAAAGCGGCGATAAATGGTAGGTGTTCCGTTTATTGCGGCAATAATTTCCGGGCGGTTAAGATAGTTTTCCTGTGTAGCACCGCGGAATGTGTCTGCCAGCAATTGCCCGTTTGGCGACACAATTGTAATGCGCGTACCGCCCCAGAATTGTACAATTGTTAAATCTTCGGTGTATACGCCAAACACCCACGCAAATGTTTGTGCACTTTGTACAACGGCGTTTTCTGCCTCCAGAAGGTTGTTACGCCTTGTAATTTGTATGGTTGCCGCAAATAAGATTATTATTGCCAGCATGACAAGTGCCGCAAATATATATATTTGCTTTTTCATATCAGCATGTACCCCACGCCGCGCACGGTTGTAATTTCTGCTTGGCTATTTGCAAGCTTTTTACGCAGTTCTTTTATATGAATGTCTAGCGTCCTGGTTTCGCCCATAAAATTTTCGCCCCATACCTCTGCAAAAATGGTATCGCGGAGTTGCACCTTGCCCGCGTTTTTGCATAGCAGCACCAGCAAATTGTATTCCTTTAGCGATGTTTGAACTGCCGCGCCGCCAACAGAAATTTGGTGTTTTTCGTCATCTATTACAATATCTTTGTAGGCGAGATTGCCTGTAGCTGCTGGCTGGGTGCGCAAATTTGCTTTTACCCGCGCAACAAGTTCCAACACACCAAATGGTTTTGCAATGTAGTCGCTTGCACCAAGGTTAAGCCCCTTTACTTTAGAAATTTCGTCCCCTTTGGCAGACACCATAATGGCAGGAATATCTGGGTTATTCTCTTTAAAGCGTGCGAGTATCGCAAAACCGTCCTCGCCAGGTAACATGACGTCCAGCAGGACTAAATCGGGTTTCTTTTTTGCAACTGTCAAAAAGAATGACTTGCCGCAGCCAAAACATTGGCAGGCAAAATCATTCTCTAGCGTGTAGGTATAAAGTTCCTGTATTGCAGAGTCATCTTCTACAACATAAATCAGTTTTTTCACAAAATCATTCCTTTTGCGCTATTGCATTTTTGGGGTGGCTGCCGGTTATCGAATATTCTACCCATTCGCCAACATTAACGGCATGGTCGCCAATACGCTCGAAATATTTTGCAATCATAAGTAGACGCATGGCTTGTTTTGCGCTGCCGGGCTTGCTTTTTAGCTGCGCTATTAGTTCTGATATGATGGTCTCAAACAGCTGGTCAACTTTGTCGTCGGTTTCCTCAATAGAACGTGCAAGCTCTAAATCGCGGTTGATGTACGACTGCACGCAGTCCTTAACCATTTGTATCACAATAACCGCCATTTGTGAAATGTTTTCTAACCGTTTGATATATTTTTCGGTTTTAAATTGCATGGTTATTTCTGCAATGTCTACCGCTTGGTCGCCAACGCGCTCTAGGTCGGTTATCATTTTTAACGCGGTAGAAACCTGACGGAAGTCACCCGCCATGGGTTGCTCCATAACCAAAAGACGCAAGCAGGCTTGTTCTATCTCGCGTTCCAGCTTGTCTATTTGCTCGTGTTCGTCTTGCACTTGCTGCGCCAGGTCAAAGTCACGCCCAACAAGTGCGGCTACGCATTTTTCCAGTGCGGTTTCTATCCCGCGGCACATAAGCACCAGTTTGTCGCAAATGTCTTGCAGTTCGCGTTCGTAATTTGCTCTTCGCATGGTTATTCCTCCTTAACCAAATCTCCCGGTGATATAATTCTCTGTTCGTTTATCGCGCGGGTTAGAGAATATGTTAACTGTTTCGTCGTATTCTACCACTTCTCCCATCAGGAAAAATGCTGTCTTGCCAGAAATGCGGGTTGCCTGCTGCATGTTGTGGGTCACAATGACAATGGTGTAGTCTTTTTTTAGCTCGCTAACCAAGTCTTCTATCATGCCTGTAGAGATAGGGTCTAGCGCGCTTGTAGGTTCGTCCATGAGTAACACGTGGGGTTGCGCCGCCAATGCGCGGGCAATACACAGGCGTTGTTGCTGCCCGCCCGAAAGCCCTAACGCACTTTTTTTAAGTCTATCCTTAACCTCGTCCCAAATAGCCGCCCCACGTAAGGATTTTTCGACGAGTGCGTCCAGTTCGTCTTTCTTTCTGATTCCATGCGTGCGCGGCCCATAAGCAATATTGTCATAAATGCTCATGGGGAATGGGTTTGGTTTCTGAAACACCATGCCAACGCGCTTGCGTAGCAAGTTTACGTCTATGTCTCCATAAATATCTTCGCCGTCGAGTAGAAACTGCCCCTCAATACGACAACCTTCAATCAAGTCGTTCATTCGGTTAAGGCTTTTTAGTAGTGTAGATTTGCCACAGCCCGAAGGTCCGATAAATGCCGTAACTTCGTGCGCGTTAATGTCCATGCTGATATCCATAAGTGCTTGAAAATCGTTGTACCATAAATTCACATTTTTTAAATCAAATTTAATGTTATTTTCCATAGGTATCTCCTTATTTTTTAACCAGCTTTTTTGCTACAAATGACGATAACGCATTAATTAAAATAACCACAATCAGCAATACCGCCGCCGTTGCATGTGCCTCGCCGGGGTGTAGCCCCTCGTTGGCAAGCGCGTACATATGCGCCGATAGGGTGCGCCCGGTGTCAAACAAGTTGTTTGGCATACGCGCTACGTTACCCAGCGTAAAAATTATTGCTGCGGTTTCGCCAATGATGCGCCCAATGGCAAGGATAATCCCCGCCAATATGCCGGGTACCGCCGACGGCAAAACGATACGGAATACCGTCCTAAGCTTGCCTGCGCCCAACCCGAACGACCCTTCACGGAAAGTGTCTGGCACAGATTTTAAACTTTCTTCTGTTGTGCGCATGATAAGCGGCAAAATCATCATAGAAATTGTGAATGTGCCGGACATAAGCGACAAGCCCCAGCCAAGAAAAACGCCAAAAAATATAAACCCAAACAATCCATAAACAATGGAAGGAATGCCTGCCAGTGTTTCTGTCATTCTGCGGACTATTTTAACAAAAATGCTGCCGCGTTTTGCATACTCCACCATATATATCGCAGAAAACACGCCAATTGGTACAGAAATAATTAACGACAGCCCAACCAGCATTAAGGTTCCCATAAGTGCGGGGAAAAGCGACTGGTTTGCCATGGTAAATTCCCGTGCAAAAAGCGACGGCGTGACATGTGGGACACCGTTGATAAGTATGTATCCGACAATAATGATTAGCACAAAAACTACGATTATGGCACTTAACCATGTCAATAGGAAAAATATAAGGTCCAGCGGTTTCTTACGCTTCAAAAATTTCATTATCTACTCGCCTCCTTTTTATTCAAAAGCGAGAACAGTGTGTTTATTATAAGAATGAACACAAATAGCACAACGCCGGTGGCGATGAGTGCCGCCCTGTGGTCGCCATAAGCGTAACCAAGCTCTAAAACGACATTGGTTGTTAGCGTCCTTACACCCATGAGTAAATCGTTGGGTGCTCTTAAAAGCGGCTGGTTGCCTGCAACCATTCTAACGGCCATTGTTTCGCCTATCGCACGCCCAACGCCTAATATAACGGCAGACATTACTCCCGATTTTGCGGCGGGTAAGATAACGCCGAACACTGCGCGTTCGTGGCTTGCGCCCAAGGCGACCGCGCCCTCGTAAAGTTCGCGTGGGACAGCACGCATCGCGCTTTCCGAAATGGCGATAATCGTAGGCAAAATCATTATCCCAAGCAAAATTGATGCAGTTAACATGCTCATGCCAGACCCGCCAAAATGAACCCTAACAAACGGAACAAGCACCACCATGCCAAAATAGCCATACACTACCGACGGGATACCTGCCAGCAAGTTAATTGCCGGGTTAAGTACTTTATAAATCGGTTTTGGGCAAATTTCTGCCATAAACACCGCAGCAAAAATGCCAATGGGTACGCCAATAACAATAGCTCCTGCCGTAACATATATGCTGCCTACAATCATTGGAAGTATCTCGAAAACGGGAGGGTTCCATGTGGGACGCCAATTTGTGCCTGTCAAAAATCTAAAGATTCCGATGTCAAACATTGCCGGTACGCCTTGCGTAAACAGGAATACGCAAATAAGCGCAACCGCAATTATCGCCGCACTGGCAGAAATGATGAACAGGATTTTGGCTGCTTGTTCTGTATATAACCAGCTAAGTGCCGCAAGCGAAGCGAAAATTATTAAGAGCGAAGCGATATTTAGCCCCACCACCAATATGGCGATGGAGCTGAGTACAATTAATACAATCGCAGAAATTTTAAGTATTTGTTCTTTACTTAGCGAACGCTTGCCCATTCAGTAACCTCTCCAAGGAAGATATTCCTAACCTGTGCCACTGTCAAGCCAGCGATATCGTTGTCTGGGTGTACAATTACAGCAATACCGTCTATGGCTATCGAAAATTCTGTCATAAATTCTAGTTCGCTTTCCCTAAGGTCGCGGCTGGACATTGCGATGTCGGCAAGCCTGTCCCTAGCAGCAGTAATGCCGTGCCCGGTACCCGCGCCATGAATGTCGATTTCAACATTCGGATTAAGCGCGCGATATGCTTCTCTTAAATGCCCCATCAGCGGCGCAACAGAGGAAGAACCGTTTACTACAATTGTACCGGTAAGCCCGGGTGTTACAACAAATTGGGGCGCATTAGCGTCAACCGCAACATATCCCCTTGCGCTAACTACTGCCTGCCCTTGAGCCGAAAATATAAAGTTGAAGAAGTCTTCCGAAAGTTCGTTAAGCCCATTTGCTCTTGGGTAACCAATAATAAATGGCCTTTGAATTGCATATGAACCGCTTAATATATTTGCTGTTGTGGGCATAACGCCACCTATCGGAAGGACTCTTACCCTGTCATCTGCCAGGGCAACGCCCGTGGAAGCATAACCGATAGCGTATGGGTTTTCTGCTACGGTGTTTAGCATAACACTTGTGCCCGGGGCAACAATTGCCTCTTGCCAAATGCTGTCGTTGCCGTCAACGGTTACTCCAACTATCTCAACAAACGCACCGCGTGTTCCGCTTCCCTCTTCACGGGTGACAACGGTCATTTCATCGCCCCCGCCGCAACCCGTTGCCAACACCGCGATAGATGCCACTGCTGCAATCGCACATAATTTAAATAGCTTTTTCATAATAAAAATCCCCATCTCCTTTTGTTTGATGTGTAAATTGTAGCGAATAGGGGTAGGGGGTAACACCAGAGTTATGTATTGGGAATGTAAAAAGTATGTAAAGTGTTGACATAAATTTATGTTTCTGCGAACATGGCAGCAAAGATTTGAAAGGCGGCAGGCACATGAAAAAGCACCTAACAATAGCAGTAACGGTATCGTTTGTATTCACGTACATAGCAATTATGTTTTTTGATATACCGTTTGTTAGGGAGTTTGCATTGTTGGGTGCGGCTTTGCCGTTTTTGGCGATAGGGGTTAATATGTGCTTTTTCCCACCGGGCGAGGAAAAGATGCGCTGGATTTTAACCTCTCGGCGGGTAAAAAACAAAACTTACTTAACAGAAGTCCAAATTTTTGCAAGGCGCAAAAAGTGGGGGACTGCTATGATTGCAGTGTTTTGCGTGTTGGCTATTATTAATTTTTTGATTATAGCGGTTGATGTTATTTACCCATGGGTGTTGCGAGTAATTGATATGTAAAAAGGCGGCTAATAGCCGCCCTTATAACTACCACCCCATAAACGGGTTTGGTTCATTCTCAACTTTTGGTTCGTACATATTCATAAATTCGTCGCCTGTCATAGTTTCTTTGGTAAACAGGAACTCTGCAATTTCGCGCAGTTTGTCATGGTTGTTTTGCAAAAGCTCCACAGCCTTTTGGTAGCATTCATTTAGGATAAGCCGTACTTCCTCGTCCAGCTCCGAACCTGTCCTGTCGGACACATTCATTACCGAACGCCCGTCCAAGTAGCGGTTTTGCAGGCTTTCTAGCCCCATCATGCCAAATTTTTCGTTCATACCGTACATACTTACCATGGCGCGCGCCATTTTTGTTGCCTTTTCAATATCGTTGGACGCGCCTGTGGTTTGCGTATTAAATTCCACTTGTTCTGCGGCGCGGCCTGCAAGCAGCACCACAATTTCGGATAGCAACTCTTCCTTGGTTTGGATAAAGCGCTCTTCCTCGGGTGCGGCAAGCACATATCCTAGCGACCCTTTGGTGCGCGGGATAATTGTAATTTTTTCAACCGGTTTAGAATCTTTTTGCACCGCACGGGCAAGTGCATGACCAATTTCGTGGAAAGCAACAATACGCTTTTCCTTTTCTGTCATAATGCGATCCTTTTTTTCTTTACCCGCAATGACAACTTCTACGGCTTCCAGTAAGTCTTCTTGCTGTACAGTTTTGCGCCCCATACGTACGGCATGGAGTGCTGCTTCATTTATCATATTTGCAAGGTCTGCCCCTGCGCCACCGGGGGTTATTTTTGCAATGCGCATAAGGTCAACGTCTGCGCTCATTTTTACTTTTTTTGCGTGTACTTTTAAAATATCCAAACGGCCTTTAAGGTCTGGCAGTTCTACATTTATGCGGCGGTCGAACCTGCCAGGGCGTAAAAGTGCTTTATCCAAAGTTTCGGGGCGGTTGGTTGCGCCCAAAATTACTACGCCTTTGGACGAATCGAAGCCGTCCATTTCTGCAAGCAGCTGGTTAAGTGTCTGCTCGCGCTCGTCGTTGGAACTCATGGCGTTGTCACGGCTTTTACCAATTGCGTCAATTTCGTCGATAAAAATGATACATGGCGACTGGATTGCCGCTTGTTTAAACAGGTCGCGCACACGGGACGCACCCACACCCACAAACATTTCCACAAAGTCAGAACCCGAAAGCGAGAAGAAGACAACATTGGCTTCCCCCGCAACGGCTTTTGCAAGCAGGGTTTTACCTGTACCAGGCGGGCCAACAAGCAATGCGCCCTTGGGTTGGATTGCACCAATTTCTGTATATTTGTCCGGGTTGTGTAAGAAGTCTACAATTTCCATCATACTTTCTTTGGCTTCTTCCTGCCCCGCAACATCTGCAAAAGTAATGCCAGTTTTCTTTTCCATATAAACCTTGGCGTTAGTTTGCCCCACGGACATAAAGCCGCCCTTGCCACCCATCATTCCACCAAGTACACGCCGCATAACAAGCATGATTATTATGAAAAATACAATCATGCCACCCCAGCTTAAAATAGCACTGACAAACATGTTGTGATGAATGACTGGTGCAGTATACTCTACACCATGGTAATTAAGCCGCGCGATAAGATCCGGGTCGGGTACGCGGCCTGTGTAAAACGTGCGTGCCTCCAGTTCCCGCCGTGCTTGTTGCTGCGGAGTGGTACGCGTAAACACGTCCATAACGGTAATGGGACGGGTTTCTTCTTCGGCTGCTTCGTATATGCCAAGTGCTATAGCCTCTGGCGTAAGGATAATTGTTAACCGGTCTGAGCTAATTTCCACACGTTCTATATGCCCGGCTTCCAAATGTTCTATAAACTGGTGGTAATCAATCTCCCTAGATTCATCTGCAGTGCCCCTGCTTGTTATCATAACAATGACTATAACGATGGACAGGGCAATAAAAATCATAGAGAACCCGCCGGGGAATATACTTTTATTTTGGTTTTCGTTCTTGTTGTTCCTATTATTATTCAACAGTTCACCTACTTCTGTTTATTTTGCTGCAATTGCGTGGAAGCTATCCTTTAATGCATTATACAAATTTTTGTAAATTGGATAGCGTTTATCGTAAAGGGCGGCGGTTTCTTTGTTTGGGGAATAGGATTCTGTAATTGCAATAAGCTTGCTACAGGCTTCTTCTACATTTTTGAACGCACCTGCGCCCACCATTGCCAAAATTGCTGCGCCAAAAGCCGGGCCTTCGCCTGTTTGGATTTTTTCCACTTTTAGGCGTAAAATATCCGCGGTTAGCTGACACCAGAACGGGCTTTTTGCCCCACCGCCGATAATGCGGGCAGTGTCTACGTTTGCGCCAAGCTCGCGTACGCGCTCCAAAATATCGCGCAGGCTAAATGTGACGCCCTCCATAACCGCTTGTGTCATATCTGCGCGGGTGGTGGTAGAATTCATGCCAACAAATGCGCCGCGTGCAAATGGGTCGTTGTGTGGGGTGCGTTCGCCGCTTAGGTATGGTAAAAAGAACACAGGGTTTGTGCCAATTTTATTGATGTTTTGCTGCTCTGCTGGGTGGTTGGTGGTTTGTAAAATTTCTTCTACCCACCATTTATTAGAACCCGCTGCAGAAAGTGTAACACCCATGAAATGGTACTTACCGGTAGAATGGCAAAATGCGTGGATAGCCGCGGGGCTTTTGTCTACTGCAAAATTATCCGCAGCTACAAACAATACGCCGGACGTGCCAAGAGAAACCGAGCACATTCCGCCAGACACAATACCCGAACCAATTGCGCCAACGGCCTGGTCGCCGCCGCCGATTACTACTTTTGCAGTGGTTGGCAGCCCGGTTATTGCCGCCGCTTGCGGCGTTACAGTGCCAATTGCTTCATATGAATGATATAGTTTTGCCAGTTGTCCGCGGTTTATGCCCACGATTTCCAGCAACTTGTCAGACCAGTCTTGTTTTTTGACGTCAAGCAAAAGCATACCCGACGCATCGGAATAGTCTGTTGCGAATACGCCCGAGAGCTTGTATGCGATATAGTCCTTTGGCAGCATTATTTTTTTAATTTTTGCAAAAATTTCTGGCTCGTGTTCCTTTACCCAAAGGATTTTGGGTGCGGTAAAGCCTGTAAGTGCAACGTTGGCAACATTGTCCAGCAAAACCTCGCGCCCTATGGTGTTGTTTAAGTAATCGCATTGGGCTTGGGTGCGCTGGTCGTTCCAGAGTATTGCGCGGCGTAACACGTTGTCGTTTTCGTCCAGCGCAACCAGACCATGCATTTGCCCGCTAAAACTTACTGCTGTTATGTCGCTAATGCCGTCGCACAGCTCTTTTAATCCGCTTGCGGTTTCGCTCCACCAGTCGGCAGGGTCTTGCTCGCTTCTGCCATCGTCGTACATATAAAGCGGGTACTCGCGCGATACGGTACGCAACACTTTGCCGCTTTTGTCCATTGCCAAAAGTTTTACTGCCGATGTTCCAATGTCTATGCCAATTGTAACCATGATTTTTTCCGTCCTTAATTTATATTTTGACATAAAAAAATGTCACAGAGTTGTGACAAGTATAAACAATGTTGTAGGGAAATGCAACGAATCTACACTTTCGTTGCTTTTTTAATTTTTTTGTACAAATCCTTTGCTTGGCGCACTTGCGCACGGTCAACCTCTTTTTCGCCATAGCGTGCGTGGATATATAGATTGCGGAACTCTACCAGTTCTTGCTGCGCATTAAAATCGTCAACAAAACGCTGCTGATAGTCTGCGCTTGTAAGATGTGCGTACTTTATAATTCCGTTTCTTTCACATAAGGCAAGGAACCGTTTGTATACGTCACGTAAGCGGCGTTCGTTGCCGCGTGGTGGTTTTAGGGCTGGTTTTTTCTTTCGTAACTTGCCGCCTGTGTAATGCTCTGTGGTTATAACATCACGGCGGAAGATTGCTGCTGGGTCAATTTTTGCAAATCTTTTCACGATTAAAACGATTATCCATATGGCAATTGCCGCAATGATAATAAAAATGGCGATAGCAAATATCTCGTAATTAAATTCGCTTGGGGGAGGCATAACAAGATCTTCTCCCATGTCGCCATACATATCCATGTCATATTCCTCTGACACCGGGCGCTCTCGCCCAATGTGCCACTCTGCAAACCGCTGTGTCACCGGCCCAATAAGACGTATGACCAGATAAAATATAAATGATATCGCCGGCAAAATAGTATATAAATAAACGACTCCAAGCCATTCTATAATCATGCTAAATACCGCTTCGCTACCAAGGAAAGCCCCCAGCGCAAACACGCCAATAACTATGCCAACATTTCCGATATCAAACATTATGCTTGTGGGCAATTCTGTTTTGTGGCGTATTGTACGCAATAGTAAGACTGTACTGGTAACAAGAATAAACGCAAACGGTAAAATAACGCTCCCAATATATTGCGTTGCATCATACATATAAGATTCATACAGATACAAGAAGATAGCGGTCAACACAGCCAGCACTAAATATACTTTTAACATGCCTTTGCCGTTCCACTTTATAGAAATTTTGCCCACATTCATAATATTAAACACAACAAACCCGATGGCGGGCAGCAGCAATAAAATATTAGCCGCATAAAGTGGCACAACAACAAAACAAAGCGGCAGCAGTGCCAGCGAAATAAACCTAAGCTGGTGCTTTAGACGTGCGCCAAGGTACATTGTTGCGCCTAATACCACTAACGCAAACAACGCAGGCGTACCACCAAAAATAACGGCAAGTACATTTGCAAAAGTAAAATAAAAACTAAGTACAACAATAACCCTCATTGTAAACAACAAACTCATAGCGCCACCTCCGATTGCGAGGATATTACGAGCGTGCAGTTACGATCCCATTCGCGTAAAAGCGCGTATGCTTCTTGCTCGCCGCCCGGGGTAATGACAACACTTGAACGCCCTTTGTATTGCTTCCGCTTTGCGCGGTCTATCAGCGACTCAAATGATTCGAACCCGCTGTATGTCGCCTTACCCAGCCCCTCCAGTATGCCTTGGAAGTGGCTTGCGCCCAAGCCCTCGCTAACGTATGGGAAGTTATCTATAGGGCCGTACATTGTCGCGTTAGTAATAAAGTCGTATTTTATACCGTGTTCTTCCAATGTGCGGCAGACAGTATGTGTAATTTCATAGCAAGACTCCAGCAGTTTTATACGGTCTTGGAATTTAAAATCTTCGCTTAACTTTACATTTAAAATGACGCTAACGGTTGGTTCCGTTGTGTAGTCGAATGTCTTGACCATCATCTGCCGGGTTTGCGCAGTTTTTGACCACGAGATTGTTTTCATAGGTTCGCGCCCTGTGTATTCGCGGAAGCCCACGACCAAAGTCGGGTCTTCCATGATAAAACGCCTTACAGATATATTGCCCAAAAAGCCACCCAGCATCGACGATACCCTGTCACCGGAAGTATCCGCCGGATATACCACCACTTCCTTATCCAACCGCACAGACATTTTTGGCTCCTTAAAGCCTAAAAAGTCCCCAACGCTAACTTCTGCATTGTGGAAAACATACCTGCCGCGCCTGGGTAGCGACACAGGAATATTGTATGATAACTTGCGCCGCGGCATCATAAAAGTACTGGACGTGTGCCTAATACAACGGCTGGCAGCCATTACATTGGCGTCCGGGTCGTGAACCTGTATGTCCGCAGGTAACATGCTGGCAACCTGCACAAATGAAATAAAACGCCTGCGCCGGTTTGTAAGCTTTGCTTTTAGTCTAAACTTTTCGCCGGGCGCAACCATTAGCTTAGAGGGCGTACATTCGTAGTCGACACCCTTTAACGCGTTTACAAGTGATAACTGCTGCGCAACAAAAAGCACCAAAAGTATAACAATGATAAGCGGTAGCATAGGCTACACCTCTAGCGGAACAGCCACATTTTCTATCATGCCTTGGAGTAATTCGTTTGCGTTTTCGCTTTTGATATTGCCGCCTGCGTTTAGCCTGTGGGCAAGCACGTATGGTGCAACGGCGCGTATATCTTCGGGTATGCAAAAGTCGCGCCCTTTTAGTGCGGCGCAAGCCTGGCTTGCCTTGTACAGCGCAATTGCCCCACGGGTAGAAACACCTGCAACAAAGCGGCTTTCTTGGCGCGTTGCTTCAATAATATCCATCATGTACCCGGCAACATCGTCGCTTACTTTTACATTGTGATAGTTTTCACGTACATAGTCTGTTTCCTCGGCAGAAACCACTTGCGTCAGCGACTCTACAATATTTGTGGTAGATGGGCGTGCAATAACGGCAATTTCTTGGTCGCGTTGCATGTAGCCAAGGGTCAAGCGCATAAAGAACCTATCCATTTGCGCTTCTGGTAATGGGAATGTACCGTACGACTCTATGGGGTTTTGTGTCGCCATAACCATAAACGGCGGGTCTAGGCGCATGGTGGTACCGTCTACAGAAATTTGGCTTTCTTCCATAGCCTCTAGCAAGCTGGACTGGGTGCGCGGTGTCGCGCGGTTAATTTCGTCTGCAAGCACGATATTTGCAAAAAGCGGCCCGGGTCTAAACTCGAACTCGCCACTTTTTTGGTTGTAAAAGTTGATGCCGGTAAGGTCCGACGGCAAAAGGTCTGGTGTAAACTGGATACGCTTAAACCCGCCGCCAATGGTTTTTGCAAACGCGCGTAAAAGCATGGTTTTACCTGTGCCGGGCACGTCTTCCAATAAAACATGGCCAGAGCATATAAAGCAAATAAGTACGTTAAGTATAATTTCGTCCTTGCCTACAATTACTTTGCTACAATTGTCTGTTACCTTTTGGAGGTACGCGGTAAATTTGCTTGTTTCCATTTTGCATCTTCCTTTTCGTTTTTATTGAGTGACTGGTTAAATTGGTTTCGCGTATTATGCCAAAAAAGAGTTGCGAGTGCAACTCTTTGCCAATACTTTTTTTATATTTTGATAAACTTGTCAGCAAAACCGCACAAGTGTTCGCTATTGCGTAAGCAAAATATTGTGCAAAAAAGACCTGCTATCATGTGTTTGCAATAGGTCAACGATTGTCACAATTAACGAAAATCAATAAAAAAGCAAGCAGACGAATCCGCTCGCTTTTTTATTAATTTACCGTAGTTAATTTCTTTGTTACTGCTCCAGCACTACAGTAAACGGCCCGTCATTACACAATTCCACTTGCATATTTGCGCCAAACACACCACACGCTACTTTTGTAAAATGCGGTGCCGCTGCTTTTACAAAATATTCATAAAGTTCTTGCGCTAGGGTAGGGGGCGCAGCGTCTGTAAAGCCTGGGCGTGTGCCCTTGCGGCAGTCCGCATATAGTGTAAATTGCGAAATGATTAGCAATTGCCCCTGCACATCGCCGATACTCAAATTTGTTTTCCCGTTTTCGTCTGGGAAAAGGCGCAGCTTTTTAATTTTTTCTATAAGCGAATCCGCCGTTGCATGGCTATCACCGGCACCAACCCCTACAAGGGCTACATACCCTTTTTCAATTTGCCCAACGGTTTGCTCGCCCACCTTAACAGAGGCGTGAGAAACACGCTGCAAAACAATTTTCATTTTTGCTACCCCCTTTTCTTTTTTTCGCCAGAGTGGTATAGTCATTTTACTAAGACATTTTCGAAGGGTTTTGTCATTATGGTATTTTACTACACATATAAGCAGAAAACAAAAATTTTTGCCCAGGCCATCTCTGCTATATTTGATATGCCAACTTACGCATTACAAACAGACTTGGGTAGCCGTTCGTATTGGAGTTTTATGTTTAAAGCACTTAGGCTGGCCTTTAGCGGCAAGTCATATCCTGTGTCAAACATGCCGGAAACTGTGCCAAGCGAAATTTTTGTATGCAGTCCAATATGGGGCGGCAACTTGGCTGCACCGGCAAAATATCTTTTAGAAAATATAGACCTGCAAGGTACGACGGTTCATTTGATTTTAACCGCCAGTATGCCTTCAGAAAAATATAAAAAAGCAGCACTGGAATATTTGCAGCAACGGACAGGGTGTATACCTGGGGAAGTGCATGTGTTTTTAACGTCCGACAAGTTTATGCCAGAGCTAGAAGTCTTGACAGAGCAGCTGCGTACCGTTGTAGGGCAAGCGTAAAACATGAGCGGCGCAATTTCTGTTGCAGCGTATACATTGGGCTGCAAAGTAAACCAATGCGACACAGATGCTATTTTGGGGTTGCTTTCAAATATTGGTTGTGTCATTTGCAATTTTAATGAAGAAGCAAGCATATATATTATCAATACTTGTACCGTTACCCATGCCAGTGACAAAAAATCCCGGCAGGTGATACGCCGTACCAAAAAGGCGAATCCTAATGCCTTTATTGCGGTGTGCGGTTGTTTGGTGAATAAAACCCCGGAAGCAGTGCACGATGTAGATTTTATATTTGATTCTCGCAAACCGGGGGCATTTGTTGCAAAAGTAGCAGAAATGGTACAGCTTGCAGGGCGCGTGACGCAAAATGCAAGAATCAAAACGCGTACCCGTGCATTTGTAAAAATCCAAGACGGTTGCGACCGTTTTTGTTCGTATTGTATAGTGCCATATGTACGTGGTGCGCCGGTTAGTCGCCCCGTACAAGATATAGAAGCAGAAATACAGGCGCGGGTATCCGGCGGCACGCAAGAAATAGTCCTCACCGGTATACAAGTTGCTTCCTATGGGGAAGATACAAAAGACACAACCCTGGCCGCATTCATTCGCCGTTTGATTACAGTAGAAGGGCTCAAACGGTTGCGTTTAAGTAGTTTAGAGCCGTGCGCTATAACAGACGAATTTTTAGATATAATAAAAAGCTCGGATATTTTATGTCCGCATTTTCATTTGTCGTTACAAAGCGGGAGTGATACCTGCCTCAAAAGAATGAACCGCCGGTATACAACTGCGCAATATGTAAAAATAGTTGCGAATATACGTGCTATTTGCCCCAGCGTAGCAATGACAACAGACGTTATCGTTGGTTTCCCGGGCGAAACGGACGAAGAATTTGCTCAAACAATGGCGTTTGTACAGCAAATTGGGTTCGCGCGTATACATGTGTTCGAGTATTCCAAGCGTGAGGGTACACCTGCAGCAAGCGCACCAAATCAAGTGGCAGAGATTATCAAAACCCAGCGTAGTAAGCAATTGCGTAGCTTAGCGGAAACGCTGCAGATAAATTTTTATAAATTGCAAATTGGAACAGTTGCAGATGTTCTTTTTGAGACACAAAAAGCCCCAACAAACTGGGTAGGGCATACCGGCAACTACTGTCAAGTACAGGTGTCAAGCGGAAAAAATTTACACAATACAATTAAACAAGTGGAAATTACCGGCTACAATCAAGACGGGCTACTTGGAAATATTATTTAAAAAACCAAAATGGGAGGATACACATGCGAAACGAAACGCAAAAGTTTGATTCATACATGCGTGGCGGGCAAGGCGAAATTAAAGAAATTTTGGAAACGGTATACGAGGCATTAATAGAAAAGGGCTACAACCCTTTTACGCAAATTGTGGGGTATATTCTTTCTGGTGACCCTACATACATCACCAGCCACAAAAGTGCACGTGCGTTAATTGGTAAGTTAGAAAGAGATGAATTGTTGGAAGCACTTTTACGCGGCTTTCTACGCGATGTATTGTGATTTTTTTAGGGCTTGATTACGGCAGCAAAACTATCGGCGTTAGCGTAAGCAGCCCCAGCGGTAAAGTAGCCATAGGGCTTACGACATTAACCCGCGACAACGAGGCGGAACTTCGCCCTAGCTTAAAGGCATTAAAAGAAATAGTGCGGGAATATAATGTTACATGCTTTGTGCTTGGATACCCCGTGCATATGGATGGCAACGCGTCCGAGCGTTGTGTCAAAACGTTGGAATTTAAAGAAAAGCTTAACCGATATTTCAAGTCCATTCCTGTTGAACTGTGGGACGAGCGTTTAAGCACCCAGGCAGTGTCTCGGGTGTTTGAAGGCACGCGTCAGCAGTTTAAAACACATGTGGACGAAATGGCGGCAGTATATATCCTACAAGGATTTTTAGACAGGAGATGTAGTATGGCAAACGACCCTACACAACACGAACACGAGAACGACGACAGTACCCTTGTACTTCATGACGAGGCCGGAAACGAAATAACGCTGCAAGTGCTATCTAGCCGCCAAGATGGCGACGCGATGTACCTTTTGGCAGCAGACGAAGAAGATGAAGAGGTTATGCATTTCAAACTCACCGATGATGGTGACGAAACCATTTTTGAAATGGTAGACGATGAACATGAAGATTTTGAGCGTATGTTCAAACTTTTTGAAGAAGACTACAAAATACTTGGCATTACAATTACAGACGTAGAAATCTAGGACAGAAATTTAGGAGGCAGTTCTTTTGGCAGCAAAAAAAGCTACTAGCAAATTAAAGGTTTTTTCGCTTGGCGGCCATGGTGAAATTGGGAAAAATATGACCGTACTAGAATATGGCAACGATATTATTATTATCGACTGTGGCGTGGCATTCCCCCAAGACGAAATGCTGGGTATAGACCTGGTAATACCGGACTTTACCTATTTAGAGCAAAACAAAGAAAAAATACGCGGGATATTTTTGACCCATGCCCATGAGGATCATGTTGGTTCGGTACCGTATTTTTTGCGTCAAATTAAAACAAAATTGTATGGCACAAAACTTACACTTGGGTTAGTAAGCAACAAATTGCGAGAGCACGGGCTGTTTAATCAAACAGAAATGATTGTGGTGCCACAAGGCGGTATAGTTACCGAGGGTTGCTTCAAAATTGAATTTATTCGCGTAAACCACTCTATTGCAGATGCGGTTGCTTTTGCAATTACTACGCCTGTTGGCGTGGTAATACATTCCGGCGACTTTAAAGTAGATTTTACACCAATACAGGGTGAGCATATTGACTTGCAGCGTTTTGGTGAACTTGGGCGCAAAGGTGTTAAGCTGTTTCTTTGCGAAAGTACAAACGTACTTGCAAAGGGCTACACCATGTCAGAGCGTTCTATTGGTGCAATGTTCGAGCGTGTTTTCGAACAATCGCCAACCCAGCGCATTATTGTGGCAATGTTCTCGTCGCATATAGATAGGATACAGCAGGTACTCACTTCTGCCGCGCAATACAGGCGCAAGGTTTTGTTCCTTGGGCGCAGCATGGTCAATGCGGTAAAAACAGCGGTAGAACTTGGCTACTTAACCGCACCGCCGGGGCTTATTATCGAAGTGTCGGAAATTAAAAATTTTACGTCCAACCAGTTGGTTATTGTCACAACAGGTAGCCAAGGCGAACCATTGGCCGCGCTATCACGCATGGCAGCATCTGACCATAGGCAAATTATAATCACCCCAAGCGATAAGGTTATCATTTCTGCATCGCCAATCCCAGGCAACGAAAAATTGGTTTCGCGTGTGATTAATGATCTTATGCGCCTTGGCGCAGAGGTTATATATGAAGGTTTAGCAGAGGTTCACGTGTCTGGCCATGCCCGTCAAGAAGAGTTGAAACTTATGCACGCGTTGGTTAAACCGCAATATCTTGTGCCAACGCATGGCGAGCTTAGACATCTTATGCATCATAAAGATTTAGCAATGTCTATGGGCATGTCTAAAGACAATATTTTTGTTATGGAGATTGGACAGGTTCTAGAAATTGATAATAAAACCGCTAAGATTACAGGCGCAGTGCCGGCAGGGCAGCTTTTAGTAGATGGCCTTGGTATTGGTGATGTTGGTAGTGCTGTACTGCGTGACCGTAAGCTTCTTTCAGAAGACGGTTTTATCATTGTGGCTGTGGGTGTGAGTATGCATGACGGCCATTGTCAAATTATTTCTGGGCCAGATCTTATCACCCGTGGGTTTGTATTTGTGCGCGAGTCTGATAATTTAATGTCTGGCGCAAAGGACGTTGTTGCCGACACATTGCATGAAATGGAACAAAAAAATACTGCCGATAGACAGTATATAAAAAGCAGGATAAGAGATGATTTGCGTGAATATATTTGGCAACGTACAAAACGTAACCCAATGATTTTCCCAATTTTAGTAGAAACCTAAAAAACAAAGTTGGTAATTAAGTAGTAAGACAATATTGCAATTGCAAAAGCCAATATTGTTAATACAACTTTACCAAAAGCAATGATACGGCGGGCGCGCTTAATACGGGATTTTTTTCGTATTAAGGCGTCTGCCGTTTTTTTATGTGCCTCAAGATCAAATGTATCTTCGTCAAAGTTAATCATATTTTTTGCCATTGTGCAGCCTCCCTTTGCTGTTTGGAATTGTACTATAATGTGACAAGATGGTAAAGCTTGTTCCGTTTGTTAACACTTTCTTAATAATTTTTTCATTAAAACGTAATTTATGCTTGAAATTTATATTACAGTATGATAACATGTAACAAGATTGTAAAATAACAGAAAGAGGATGTGCCTTTGTATGTTTTTCAAGCATATTTTCCATAACAACACAGTCCCGTCCGTTAAAAAAGCCAGTCAATTTGTAGATAATAGCTCACATAAACAGAAAAAATACATTTCACTCATGCTCGTGCCTTCTTACAGTACTGGTAAGACTCGTAGCCTTCGTATTTCACACGCGTTGTTTCATAGTATAATTATTGGCATTTTAATTATTAGTGCTGTTTTTACGGGGGTATATTTGCGGTCTAACTATGCTATGCGTATGGCTTACGAGCGCGAAATGGCTCGTTTAGCAGTTGAAGAAGACTTTGCAGAATTTCAAGCCTATGCGGCGCAAGCGCAAAACGATTTGATAGAGTCTGTGTCACAAATGTATGCAGAACTTAGTGACAATGCCTATCGTGCAGATTATGCACTTAGCCGTCAGGCACGCAATCATCTGTCTGAGCTAGAGGTTATTTTAGAGCAGATTGAAACAATCGAGCGCATCATTCGTGAGTTTGACGAGGACCGTCAAACTGTTATATCTGGCTTGAGTAGCCGCGCAGCGGTTATCCCGCCTGTTGCGGCTCTTTTGGTTCAATTAGAAGCCGCACAAGAGGAACTAAAGGCATTGTCGCGTATCCACACCGCTTTTGACGAAACGGAGCAAGATGGTGTTGGGTTGTTGTCGGCGGGCGGTCAAGCTGCTGCCGAGACAGTTACTTATACTTTGTTGCAAGAATATTTGGATATCTTGTTGGAAGAGTTATATATACAACAATTGTTAATGGATAGTTTTGAACACTATCGTGCGCGCATGGATAATTATTTGCGCAATTTCCCAACATTGTGGCCTATTAGGGGGAGTATTACGTCGCACTTTGGTTGGCGCGGGAATCCTTTTGGCGGCGGAAGTAGGGAATTTCACCATGGTATAGATATTCCTGCAAGGACAGGCACAAATGTGCGTGCAACAGGTGGCGGCGTGGTTTCGTTTTCTGGCTGGCGCAGTGGGTTTGGTTATACCGTTATGATAAATCATGGTGGTGGTATTACTACATTGTATGCTCACAATTCGCGTAATTTAGTAACGGTTGGGCAACGTGTAGATCGCGGCGATGTTATTGCGCTTGTTGGCAGCACAGGGCGTAGTACAGCCCCGCATGTGCATTATGAAGTACATGTAAATGGTACACCGGTAAACCCTGTTCCGTTTATGCGTGAACATTTCTAAAAACGATTCAGCGAACACGATTGGAGATCAAGCATGGCACGGTCACGCACTTTAGATGAGTTTACAAAACCGACAAACACAGTCATTGGTAAAGGGTATACAATAGAAGCCGCGCGCTTTAGTTGTAACGACGAGGAATCTATGCGCATAGACGGTACGGTAATGGGTGACGTTGAGATAGAAGGCGTTTTGAACATTAGCGATACCGGGCATGTTAATGGTAATATTAGCGCAAGTGCGGTTCGTGTTGCGGGGCGCGTGACTGGTAATGTTAAATGCCGCAATGCACTACATCTTGCGGAAACAGCAGATGTTGTTGGCGATGTATGCGCGGCTACATTAATAATCGATGATGGTGCGATTTTACTTGGCCGCTGCCAAACGAATTCGCCAGTAGATAGCAAAGTGAAGGCATTGGAAGTTAGTTCGTAATTTAAAATTGCATATATAAAACCTCGCGGTTTGCGGGGTTTTTATTTTATATATTTTCCGCAACTGTCAGTTGACAACTCGCCAACTTAAATTGGTAGAATAAAGGCTGTATACGGGCTATACTATAAATGCAATTGGAGGTGAAGTTCATGCACGTTGGCCAAAGAATTCAAGCATTGCGTGTTAAAAGCGGTATGTCGCAAGAGGCACTTGCCGAGCGGCTGGGGGTTACGCGGCAGTCGGTTTCCAAATGGGAGTTGGGGCAGGCAATCCCGGATATAGATAAAATTGTGCAGGTATGTAACATGTTCGAGGTATCGGCAGATGCGCTACTTATGGGCGAAACATTTGTAGCCCCACGACAGAAGCTACGTTTTGGTATGTATTTAATTGTAAAGGATTTTGCAAAATCTATCCGATTTTATGAAAAATTGTTGCGTGTGAGGGTTCATATCATGGGTGCTAACCGTTTTGCGGCATTTTACTTTGACGGCATGTGTATATCAATTATGAATGAGGCGCACTTGCCCGGGCACGATTACACCGGAAAAGGTGATCACAAATTTGTGCTTAACTTCCGTATTGGTGATTTGTCTGCCGAATACGAAAGGCTTAAGATTTTGCAAATTGGTGAAATGACACCGGTTATTCATGCGTACACCGACTACTACTATTTTAATATCTACGACCCAGACGGGAACGTGATAGAAATTACAGGGGAATAACCCCTAAAATAAAAGGAGGACATATTTATGTCGAGTACAGTATTAAATTGCCAAAGCTGCTTTATGCCGCTAGTAAAACCAGAAGATTTTGGAACAGAAACAGGTGGCGGAAAAAGTACAGATTACTGCTGCCATTGTTATGCCGACGGTAAATTTAGTGACGAATCGACGCTTGCTGAAGCCGTGGAAGCGAATATCCCATGGTGGCGCGACGGTTGTGCTAACGATGATGAAGCGCGTGCGCGTATTATGGAAGTATTCCCAAAACTGAAGCGATGGGCAGTGCAGTAATTTGGCAGTAAAATCGTTTTGAAAAAATCGCTTGACATTTTCTTAAAAATCATATACACTCTCATTCGGTCAAGCGACTACGGCCCGTTGGTCAAGCGGTTAAGACACGGCCCTTTCACGGCTGAAACAGGGGTTCGATTCCCCTACGGGTCAATAAAAATTATGCGTGTTTTCTTCGGTGAATGCGCATTTTTACTTTCTATGTATTTGTAAATGGCGCCATAGCCAAGTGGTAAGGCAGAGGACTGCAACTCTTCTACCCCCGGTTCAAATCCGGGTGGTGCCTGTGGTGAAAAACCCTGTAATCATCAACGGTTGCGGGGTTTTTGTTTTTCTTTGATTATGTGCATGTTACGGATTTAGTGTTTATTTAGTGCTTATTGCCTTGAAAAGCACCAAAAAAGGGTACGCCCGCCCGTTACAGTTACCCGCCGTTTTCAACCATGTTCTGGTTGCTGTCACGTGTATTCTGTTGGCTGTTACCCTTGTGATTATGGTATCATACTTGTACATATCCTACAATTAGGAAACTGGATTTTAGCCAAAAGGGAAACGCCGCAAGGTTATTTTTAACCAAAACGGCGTTTTTAGTGAATTTTCGGTTATAATCATGTCATTTTTAACGTGAATCGTAGCTTTTTTATTTATACGCTTGGGAATGTCGTTGCTGTAGCTGTGTAGCCATGTGCCTATGCGTGTTGCTATATTGATTTTTGAACGCAAAAACGGTAACATTTTACAGTATTAAGGCGTGTTGTATTCGCATTTTGCGTAGGTGGTGCGGCGGCGGGCTTTTTAGCAGATACTATTTATCAAACATTGGTAGGCGTTCCCTCATTTGCTTTGCTTCGTATTTCAACTGCGATAATAAAGCCTTTGTTTCTCGAAGTGTAGCCTTGAATCTCATTCCCTCGGCTGTGTGTATTCCGTGTGTTTCTCGGTTGCGATTGCCAATAGGTGCAGTCTTGCCAAATTCACGAGTAACAGGGCTTACAAACTCGCCTAAAATGGTTATTGCTAATAGTCTACGTGTTAGGCAGTTTGCACCCAATTTAGATAAATCCCGCTTATGCCATTTGTAACGGTTTTTCCAATCGTTTACAGTTCGCCTTGTCACTCCGCATATAGCCGCAATGTCTGTAGGTGACATTCCTAATGAAAACGCAACCGCACCCCACGCCCTAGCGTCTAAGCCGTCACCGTCCAACAATCCCTGTAAATCATCTGCACCCATGCCGCAACCGCCTTTCTTTTACAATCTGTCCGCAAATGGTGGTATCTGTTGAAACCGCTCTAGCGATTGCCAATGTGATATGTGTGCCTGTGGTACTTCACTTCTAAGATAATCAGCGGCTTTCATATGTCGCAACCGTGCGGAAATTTCCCATAAAAACACACCAGAAATTGTATTAAACAACGCTTGTAAATCAATTATACGCTGGTATTCCATTGCCTTTTTTAGTTCCGCTCTTACAGGTATTAAAGCTGTTGAAATTTCTTTGTTTTGCTTTTCAGCGACATTAAGCAGTCGCATAAAATCTTTGTTATCGGCATTTGTACGGAATAGTGTATCAAGTTCATCTGCATTAGCTGTAGCCAATTCTCGTTCCCAAAGATGAATATTAACCATTCGTGTATCTGGGCGAATTGCCTCTGTAACAGTTTGCGGTGGTATCGCCTCTGCAATTTTATCTGGTATTGTAGCGATTACTTCACGAGAATGTAAAACCCCTTGCTGATATATTTCCCTTAAATCGTTAAGGTCTTGGCGGGCTTCGTCTAATCGTTTGCGTTTGCCCTCATAATTTAGCCCTGTATCTGAATTGATTTTATCAGAGGCTTGTTTAAGTTCTTTTGCGGCTTTATAAACATGAGCGTCTATGCCGTCAAACTTTTTGGCTAGTACGTCAATGACGTTACAAAATACGTCATGTTTCTTTTTGTTAATGCGGTCAATTACTCTTTCAAATTGTGACATATTAAGGTATTCCATATTATGCTGTTTCATTGTAAAACCTCCTGTTTTCTACCCTCTGGGCTGTTTATAGTGGCATTTCCGCTAGTGCTGGCATGAATTGAACAAGTGCGTCTTGTAAATTTTCCATTACTGGGTCGCTCTCTCCATCTGGTACAGAGGCAAGTACAGTAAGGGTCAAGCCATAAAAGAATCCCGCAAAAATGGGTATAATTTCCTCTTTTTGCTTACGTGTGGAGTTATCCCAAAATTCCTCCATTGCTTCATTTAACCTCTTAGGCGTGTTAATTTTCCGTTGTTTTTGCATTTTGAATATCCTCCTGTTTGTTGTTATTTACTTGGGTTGTTATTGCTACATTTGGCGTGGTAGTTGCACCATCAACAAAACCTTTACAATAGGCTGTTTCTAGTTCAACCCTTAGTACATCTCTTATTGCTCGTACTATGCTGTTTGCTTTTCTTGTTTGAAGCCCTGTGGCTAAAAGTTCTGAATCAAGTCGCAAGTATACGTTTTGTTCAGCTACATAATTTGTTGCTTCTGCGTATTTGGAACGTGTTAAAAGACTCATGCTGTCACCCCCTTAATTTTGCGTTTACATAAATTCACTATCAAAAGTAGAGTGGTAAAAGTGGTAAAAGGTATAAAACTCTGAGTTGTAGCACTTTTACCACTTCTACCCCTTTAGTTTGCTTCATAAAATAATGGGTTTACGTGATACACATTGCTTGGTGGTCTGCCTGTACCTGTGTACTGCATAACTTCTTCCATGAGATAACCCTTTTCTTTTAGAATATCTATAGGCTGGGTCAAGTCATCTACACTCTTAAACTTTTTACAAAGTCTTAGCAATTCGCCACTATTGAAACGGCTTAGGTTGTGCTTTTTAAGCCGTAACAAGATATACTTAGCTTCATTGGTTGGCTTGTCATCGCCTTGTGGATTGTGTGCCGCCTTTGCATGTTCAAGAAAGTAATAGCCTATTGTTATTGCGGATTGCATTGTTTTAGCTGATACAGGTGTACTTTGAGCAAATACGGCTGGCTGGTCAGAAACATGTAATAACCCTGTAATTCTCAAAATTGCACCGTGCATTTTCCCAGCCCAAAAAGCTATATCTTCCAAATCATCAATCAAGCGTGGTTCTAATTCGCTTGCAAATGCCGCTGATAATACGTAGGCTTCCTGTGATAGTGTGATAATTTCGGGTGCTTCAATGTTTTTGTAGTCCAGCAAATCAAAACACAAATCACAATATTCTTTTTCTACTTGAATACTAATAGGGGTTGTTTCAAATCGCCTACCACCTACGGACGATACAGGCAAACTATATAAAAATCGTGCCGTCAATCCTCGTCCTAAAAATGTAATGTTGCTCATAAGGCTTTGTATTACATGAGGTTGAACACTTAAATAAATAGTTAATGCTGGTTCGTCTATGTGTTCCTCCCTGCGTCCTTTTCGGTCAACCCTTAACGGCTCGGCGGCATGTGCCTTTAGAAGTGCGTCAATATTTACACCGCCATTATTGCTATAACGTCCATTGAGTATGTCGAATATGCCACCCTCGGCTGATAAAACCGACATTCTGCCGTCATTGTCTGCCATAAGAGATATTAGGGCTTCGGGCGTTATATCATCTGCTAAAAGGCGAAAAGGCTTTATTTCCACAAAGGCGTTAAGTTCTTCGGTTACTCGTAGTGCAGATTCTCTATCACCCTTGGCAATAAATTTATCTTTTTCCTTTTCAAGTAGCCTTTTTTCGGTTGCATTGCGTTCAATTTCAAGGTGTAGCCTGTCCTTTTCTTGCCGTTCATATTTGTACAATGGGCGGGATAAAAGTGCTAAAACTGCACTTTTACGTTCGGCTGGGTTCGCTATTGTTGAGGCGTATATATTTAATGGTTCAAACCAATCAGCCTTACCTTGAATCTTGAATTTTTTTTGTACACACACCGATATAACCGCAAGTATTGCAACCGCCGACATGTCTATAGGTGTTTGGGTAGCTTCCGATACTGCTAATACCATGTTGCGTAAATTTGCTGGCAAGGCTTCAACAGGGAATGGTGGTAACTCCATGTCCATAAAGGGTAAAGGCTTTTCCCAGCTTGCTATTATTTCACCTTGATACTTTATGGCATTATCTAACACCTTTTTGAATCTTGTTGAGGCGTTTTCCCCAAGCGTTGCCGTAAAGTCTGAAAAATCTCCACCCTTTGGCAGTTCGGGCAACTCTTTTGCTAGGTCGCATATATGAATACTTTTTGCCTTGCCATATAATGATTTTGCCACGGCTTGGGCGTGTTTTTTGCCCGCTTCGTCATTGTCTGGTATAATGCAAACAATAGCACCTGTAAGCATTTCAGAATAACTATCACGCCATTTCCCAGCACCCATTGGGGAAGTTGTTGCGACAATATTCTTTAATTTTAGGTTGTCGCAATCTTTTTCACCCTCGCAAATGAAAATAAGGTTATTGTTTTGTATTGCATTTGCAACGGCGGGTAGATTATAGAGTACAGGCTCTATATTTTTTAAGTTATAAATCCATGCCCCTTGTTTTGCTGGGTCTGGTTGCCGCTGTGAAAATTGCTTGCCTCTGTAGCGTATAGTTTGATGTATTAGCTTTCCGTCAAGGTCAACATAATCATAAACCTTTTCAATTTCCCGCCTGTTGCTTCCCCCAACGGGTGGGATTTTTTGTTCAGAAAACAAATCACCCATACATAAACCCATCACCTCTACAATTTTTTCTACACTACACCCAGCATGGCAATGTAACAAAGTTTTGCCATCTTGAAACGAAACGGATAATGAATTTTGCTTATCATCATGTGCAGGGCAACGGGCAGTAACTTTATTTCCACTACCATGTACATTATTTAAGCGGCTTATTATTTCGTTGTGTGTCACGTTTCACCGCCTAATATAAGCGGCGTATTACGCCTTGTGGTTGTTCTGGCTGTTCGTTTTGTTCGCCATTGTTAAGCCATTCGGCAAACTTTTCACGATTGATTAAATACTTCTTGCCCGCTTTAACATGTACTACTTTTGAACCTAACACGGCTTGCCTTACAAAATGCCTAGCAAGCCCAAATTCTGCCGCTGTTTCGTCAATCGTCATCATCTTAATAATCTGGTTGTTCATGCTCTGTACCTCCTGTAATTTTTATTGTTTTTGCTTGACTGGCTATAGTTTAGCGTGTTATAATGCAACTGTAAATTACCGTAAAAGCACCATTTTATAAAAATAACTCATGCGGGGTATATTTATGGTTGACAAATATTCTATAACCAAAAGTGCAGAAATAATTAGAGCAAAAAGAGAAAAATTGGGGTATACACAAGACTATGTAGCAGAACAGCTAGGGCTAAAAAATCGACAAAGCATAAGCAAACTAGAAAATGGTACACAACCGCCTAGTTGGGAGCAAATAGTAAAACTATGTAATGTGTTTAACTGTGATGTTGGCTTTTTAATAGGTGAACATGAAACAGAAATACACGAATATCAAAATGTAATTAACATAACAGGTCTTTCTAATGAAGCTATAGCGAAACTCTGGAATCTAAAAAACAACAGAGGTTATGAATCAAAACAAATGCTAGATATTATCAACGCCTTACTCGTTTCACCCAACATAAACGAACTGCTCAACAAACTTTTTCAGGTTGTTGAACTAGCTAAACTTTGTGCCTATTATGAAGTTGAATATCCCGATATAGATTTTAATGCAGGTGAATTTCTAGGTAAATTTTACGTTTCATCAAGTTATGATGATTGGGACGAAACACAAGCGTTGAATGAAAATGAAAAAATGAAACGTGAAGTACACATACGATACAAAGACATAAAAAAACAACACGACCTACCACGCTATTATGCTGAAAAGTCTTTTTCTCGTTTTGTTGATGAATATGTTAATGCAATTCCGAACACTTTTGATTTAGAAGAGTATGAAACAAGACTTGATGAATTAGAGGACGAACATAAGCGAATTAAGGAAGATTTAGCTTTACTCGAAAAAATGGAAGTTGGTCTTAAAGAATCAATACAACACTATAGCAAATTAAGAAAAGCTAAATGGTATAGGCGTGTTGTGGAGGCTGTAGGCTCGGAAGATTTAGAGGATATATCCAACTATCTTCGTGAACAATACACCTTATTAGAGGAAAAAAAGAAACGAATAATGGAAAAGGAGGCAAACAAAAATGGCAAACGTACAAACAGTTAAAGGCAAAAAAGGAGTATCGTACAAATTCACCGCATACTGTGGTTATGACGCTAAAGGCGTTCAAATCCGAAAAACAAAAACTTGGCGACCAGAAAAAAAGATGACGGAAGAAAAAGCCCTTGAACAAGCAAAATTTGAGGCTAAAAAATGGGAAGAAGATATAAACCAAGGACAAGCCGCCTTTGATGGTAGGGTTAAATTTGAAGTGTACGCTACAACTTGGCTGGGAAATGCCGCCATCGCACCAAAAACACGAGAAAGATATGTAGTTTTGTTACGGCGTATAAATCAATCAATAGGGCATATGAAACTTGAAGCTATACAAGCCCACCATTTAGAAAGTTTTTACACCAACTTGAAAGAGAATAACGTCAAAGAAACAGGGCGTTATGCTGTACCCTGCGTGCGGGCTGGTTGAATTGATGGAAGAAAGAAAACTATCAAGAAATGCTGTTGCTAAAATATCTGGTGTATCTACAACTACAGTAGGTGCGGCAATTAAGGGTAAAAATATTTCTCTTGAATCTGCGGAAAATATAGCCGCCGCATTGAACACACCTACACAAAATATATTCACTATTCATGGTGAAACAAGCGGTCTATCTGACGTAACTGTATTACATCATCACCGCTTAATTGCAATGATTTTAGGAGCGGCAAAGCAAGCCCGTATAATTCCATTCAACCCAGCTTCCGAACATATGAAAGCCCCAAAGATTAGGCGTAAAGAGGCAACCTATCTATCCGATACACAAGCCCAGTACATGGTAGAATTGTTGTTACAAGAACCAGACATACGCAAAAAAACCGCTATTCTCCTATGCTTGTATAGTGGGGTTAGGCGTGGGGAGTTTGGCGGTCTGCAATGGAAAGACATTGATTGGCAAAACGGTTTGATTCATATCAAACGTGCTATTCAATGGCAACAGGGCAAAGGCGTTGTTGAAGTTGATACTAAAAACGAATCCAGCAAACGTGTAATGCGATTGCCACAACTAATATTTGACTTGCTGGCTGATTATCGCCAATACTGGCTAGAGTTACGTTTCAAGTGTGGCGATAAATGGGAGGGTGACGATTGGGTTTTTATAGGTGAAACAGGGTTGCCGCTATCCCCAAATCGGTTAAATGTATGGCTTAACAAACTAACCACCCAGCACAACCTACCGCACATTTCACCGCATAGCCTACGCCATACATTCTGTACCCTACAAATTGCCTCTGGCGTGGATATACGAACACTACAGGCACGAAGCGGGCATAGCAGGGCAAGCACTCTAACCGATATTTACACCCATGCACTTAAAACCGCTGATGAAAGGGCAAGCGACACATTAAACGATATACTAACACCCAAGGTAAGCAGAAAAGAACCACCCACATTATTCGCAATACCTAAAGCAATAGCACAATAGCAACACCATTATGTAAAATTTTCCATAGCCCCTATGCGTGTAGGGGTTATTTTTTTTGAGCCTCCTAGCCCGCACCCGCACGTATACACCGCCCCTGTCACTCTGCGGCGGCGGCGTTCGCCCTGTTGTGGTATAGGGGGGTGCTTAGGGTGAGTGCCAATATTTTTTAGTGTTTGCTTAGTGTTTATTTAGTGTTTACACAGGCGAAAACACGCCTAAAATTACAATACATTACCAAAGGTGAAACCGCAAAAACCGCATAATATCAAGGGTTGCAACACATCACCAAACCCCACAAAATGCAAGTTGCAACACTGCAACTCTTCTACCCCCGGTTCAAATCCGGGTGGTGCCTGTATTTTATCTAAAGCAAAAGCCCTGTAATCAATAATGGTTACAGGGCTTTTTGTTGTTCTTAAAAAAGTATTGACATCATATTGCTAACATTGTATATTGTATATATTCAATATATACAATGCTGAGCATAAGGAGGAATTATTCTGGACATTATCATTAGTAGCAACACAAGCAAGCCAATTTACGACCAAATAAGCACTCAAATAAAGGCAATGATAATGAGTGGTGAACTGCAACCGGGCGCGCCGTTGCCGTCAATGCGGGCGTTAGCAAAGTCCACACACATAAGCGTTATTACAGTCAAGACGGCGTATGAAAATTTACAACGTGACGGGTTTATCGATACCACTGTTGGGCGCGGCAGCTTTGTATCGGCGCAGAATAAGGATTTTGTGCAAGAGGAGCAACAACGCAGGGCAGAAGAATTTTTACAACAAGCCGCAGAAATTGGCCGGACGTACAATATTCCCGTTGATACGCTTGTCGACATGTTAAAAATATTTTATGAAGGAGATGATTAAGCATGAGCGCAATTTTGGAAGTGATGGGATTAAATAAAGACTATAAAAATTCGGACTTTCGGTTGAACGACGTTTCTTTTTCGATACCACGCGGGGCAATCATGGGTTTTGTGGGCGAAAATGGCAGCGGCAAAAGCACCACAATAGGCTGTATTCTTAATACATTAATTAAGGATAGCGGAACGGTCAAAATCTTTGGGCAGGAAATGAATGACGACGCGACCGATATCCGTGATGATATTGGCGTGGTTTATGATTCAAGTGCATTCCCTGTATATTTAACACCGGCAAAAATATCTTCTGCGATGCGGCATATTTTCTCGAAATGGGACAATGCCTTGTTTAAGTCGTATTTGAAAAGGTTTAAACTTCCAGAAAAGCAGATGATAAAAGAATTTTCGAGAGGTATGACTATGAAGCTGGGGGTTGCTGTTGCGCTTTCGCACCGCCCTAAATTATTGATTTTGGACGAAGCCACCAGCGGATTAGACCCGATTGTACGCGACGATATTTTGGACGTGTTTATGGACTTTGTGCAGGACGAAAGCAATTCGGTTTTGCTGTCGTCGCACATCACTAGCGATTTGGAAAAAGTGGCGGATTATATCACATTTATACATGATGGCAAAATTCTTTTTAGCAAAAAGAAAGATGACCTAGTGTACAACTATGCTATAGTGCGTTGCAAACAATCTCAGTTTGACACAATGGATAAGGAAGATATTCTTGCATACAGGAAGCGCGATTATCAAATAGATGTATTGGTTGCCGACCGCGGCACCGCCACAAAAAAATATCGTGATTATGTCATTGATGCCGTTAGCATAGAAGAAATTATGCTAATACTTGTGAAAGGGGAGAAATTATCATGAAGGCCAGAAAGCCATTGTTGGGAATGCTAGTATTTTCGTACTATTCTGTAGGTAAAAGTGTGATACGCAACCTGTTGATGTGGTTGGTGATAGGTATCATCGCTGTCATTATATCTCAATATCTAGGGACTATCCCGCTTTTGCAACTTTTTATGAGTGTCGCGGGGGCAGCCCCCCTTATTGTACTCATGCAAAGTGGGGGTACCGCAAAATGGGAACAGTATCAACTTGCCATGCCTATAAAAAGAAAGAACCTGGCTACAATTTTATACCTTAATGTTTTTATGGCTATGTTAATGACAATCCCGGTTATTGCGGTGTTTTTTGGAGTTGGTTTTATTTTTAGCGAAGTTACACCGGCTACAATTACGCAATCGCTCACCAATGCATCGTTTATATATGGCTATGTATTTTTGCTTACGGCAATAGTATATCCGCTTGCTTGTACCAGATTTGGAGCGCAAAATGAAACAGGATTAATGTATACTTGCATGGTGTTGACGGGTGCCATCCTTATTGCTATGACTGTGGCAGTAGGTAGAATGGGGCTAACAAGTGGTACAAGGGCATTGTTAGTTATTTCTATTGCAGGGGTTGCTTTTGTTGTTGGGTTGTTTATCACTAAAGCGATATATTCTAAAATTGATTTTTAGCGATAAACCGCAACCAAATCAAAATTTTGCTGTCTATATTTATGAAAGAAAATTTTGGAGTGATTTATTTGAATTCTAAACTGTGCGAACTTTTGAGCATTCAATATCCCGTTATACAAGGCGGCATGGCTTGGGTTTCGGAAGCGAAGCTGGCGGCTGCGGTGTCTAATGCGGGCGGGCTTGGCATTATTGCCGCGGGTAATGCTTCGGCAGAATGGGTGCGCGGGCAAATTAAGCTGGCTAAGGCGTTGACCGATAAGCCATTTGGCGTAAACATTATGCTAATGAGTTCCCATGCAGCAGAAGTCGCAAAAATTGTAACGGAAGAAAAAGTTGCCGCAGTGACTACAGGTGCGGGCGACCCCTCGCCATATATGGGCGATTGGATAAGCAGTGGTATCAAAATTATGCCGCTGGTTGCGTCTGTTGCACTGGCAAAACGCCTTGCGAAAAAAGGCGTAGCAGCAATTATCGCCGAGGGCTGTGAAGCAGGCGGGCATATTGGCGAACTTACAACCATGGCACTTGTGCCGCAGGTTGTGGACGCGGTTAATGTGCCAGTTGTTGCGGCCGGCGGCATTGGTGACGGGCGCGGGGTTGCAGCGGCGTTTATGCTGGGTGCGGTTGGCGTGCAGCTTGGCACGCGCTTTTTGGTGGCAAAGGAGTGCCAAATTCATCAAAACTACAAGGACAAGGTGATAAAAGCCGCAGACATAGGCACGATGGCCACTGGCAGGCGGCTTGGACACCCAGTGCGTGCATTAAAAACACCATTTTCGCGCATGTTTGCTTCCAAGGAATACGATACGTCTATTACCAATGCTGAACTTGAAACCCTAGGTGCCGGTGCGCTAAAACTGGCTGTGGATGGCGACGAAGAAAGAGGCTGTTTTATGGCCGGGCAAATTGCAGGGCTGGTGTCACAAGAACAAACCGCAAAAGAAATAATTGAAGAGATATTTTTACAAGCAAATTTGCTGATGCGTGGAGGTGTACGGTAATGGATAGAAACGATATACAAAAAATCCTGCCGCACCGTGAGCCAATGCTTTTGATAGACGAGGTGGCACTTGTGGACGGTGTTTCTATCGGGAAGTACACCGTGCGTGGGGACGAATTCTTCTTGCAAGGCCATTTCCCAGGGAATCCTGTTGTGCCAGGTGTGATCATTTGCGAAATGATGGCGCAGTCATCTTGTTTACTGGTGGACGGCGATAGGGGCGAGGATTGTACGCCGTATTTCACAGGGCTTAATAAGATTAGATTTAAGCATAAGGTTGTGCCGGGTGATACTATTACATTTAAATGTGTGCTGCTTAGTAAAAAAGAGCCGTTTTATTTTGTAAAAGGCGAGGGTTACGTAGGCGAAACGCTGTGTGTTTGCGGCGAGTTATCGTTTGCTGTCATAAAAGAGTGAAAACTTTTAAAAAATCTTTTGGTTAAACATGCAACCTCCTAAAATTTTTGGTGTCTATAAGGTTAAGACAACAAAAAATTTTAGGAGGTTTTAAATTATGTTTCAATTAATTTCTGACGGTGGTTGCGATTTTACAAAACAGGAAGTAAAAAAACACGGGGTGGTAGTTGTTCCGTTTTATGTAACACTAGACCAGGAAACGTACTTAAAAGAGGGCGTAGATATTTCTAAGGAAGCATATTTTAGTCGTTTGGCTACGGATAAATCCCTCTTCCCAAAAACGGCACAGCCAAGCCCGCAGGACTATATCGATGCATATACTCCAGTTTTGGAAGCGGGTAAAGATATAATTTCGCTGACCATATCGTCAAAACTAAGTGGCACATACAATAGCGCGACACTTGCTGCCAATATGCTACAAGAGGAATTTCCAAACCGGAAAGTTATCGTAATAGATTCGTTAAGCTGCGCAATTGGGCAGGGGCTGCTTTTGAAAGAAATGATAAAAATGCGTGATGCTGGGTTTTCTATGACTAAGACCGCACGCTACGCGGAAGAAATAAAAAAATCTATAAAAATTTATTTTTCACTGGACACACTGGAGTATTTAAAAAAGGGCGGCAGAGTTGGCCCAACAACAGCTTTGGTGGGTGGTATCTTGGGTTTGCGCCCAATCCTGCATATTGTGGACGGCGCGGTAGAGCAGCTTGAAAGCGTACGGGGCAAAGATAAAGTGCTAAAACTTCTGGAAGAGGGCATTGTAGAGGCGTTAGAAGGCGAGATGCAGAACGTGAATTTAAGCATTGGACATATCTTACGCGAAGGCGATGCAATACAATTCCAGACAAATTTGGAAAAGGCACTTAAATTTAAATCTGAAAGCCCAGTGGTAGAAGTGGGTGCAACAATTGGTACACATGCTGGCCCTGGTGCACTAGCAATTGCATATTGCAAAAAATTTGAAACATTGATAGCCGTGGCGGCATAGGGGAGGCGACAAATATGAATACATGGTTTTGGCTTGCGCAAGCTTTGGGTGTTGTAACCATTTGCTTCGAGTTTGCGTCGTATCAAATTAAAGATAAGTCCAAATACTTCCTTATTACGGGTATTGGCAGTGCGTTTTGGTTCACGATGTTCTTTTCGATGGGAATGGCAACGGGCATGGACACGCAGCTTTCGTTAATGGTTGCCGCGTCGTATAGTGCCGTGCGTAACTTAATTTTTTGGCGTATTTTTGCCAAGAACACGCCGCAAAGCAAAGAATTTGGGCTCAATTTTCTGCTTGTAATGATTGGTGTTGCCTTTGTGGCCGGTACGCTTGCAATTGTAAACTCTCCAGCAGAAGTAAGATGGCTGCATATATTAGGTATGATTGCAGCAATTGGTTTTGTAATTTGCCAGTACTTACCTGGCGTCCATTATGTCCGCATTGCAGTAACGCTTTACGCGCTTGTTGTTATCCTTACACAAACGCCGCTTAACATTCTATATGGCGATTTCCGCTGGAACATCATGGGTATTGCAATAGAAGTTGCGAAGATATCGTCTGTAGTTGTGTTTTATCTCAGGTATTCTAAAGAACCTAAGAAGGCACATTTGCAGTTTGCAAAGCCATAAATGACCTCCTTTTAAGTTTGATAAATGTTGTTAGAAAAAGGGCTGCCTGTTGAGTAGGGCAGCTTTTTTGTATTGGTTTGTGTATTATCACGAATTTTATATCATTAAAAAGACCTGATATCAGTCTTATTCTGTACAGTTTTGGAGAGTTAGCAGCGCAATTATTAATGTAATATTACATGACGCACATATGTTTGCATAAATTGTGATTGGCAAAAATGACAAATGGGTTATACGGTTAAGTGTTGGGCAAGGCTTGACTTTATACAATTTTTTTGGTAAACTTGTAAGCGTTCGTTTTGGCACTATTCCATTCTGGTGTAAGTAAACATGGAGGGTTAGCGAAGTGGTCATAACGCGGCGGTCTTGAAAACCGTTTGGGGGCAACCCCGCAAGGGTTCGAATCCCTTACCCTCCGTCAGAAGAACACAGGTTGAAATTCGAACCCTTTGGTTCTGGAAATCAACCTGTTTTATTTTGAAAATGGCTATTTTATGCGACATTTTGAATCTCTTGTCTTCGCGTGAAATTGGACATGATTTCAAAAAAGCTCAAAACCAATGTAGAAACATCTGAAAGTGCAACTTTTGAACCATCACTTTCCAGCGAAAATTACCCACAAGCCTTTTGCTTATCATAATAATCCGGCTCCGCTTGATTTGGTGTCCTGTATTTCAATGTTGCGTGCAGGCGCTTTGAATTATAAAAGAGCATAAAATCATCAATAGCAGAACGCAGCTCCTTTTCGGCGCGATATTTTGTGCGATACAATTCCTCTCTCTTCATAGATGCAAAGAAAGCCTCGGCGGCGGAATTATCATATGGAACGTGCGCTCTAGAAAATGATTGCGTTACATGCAGAGACTTAAGGCAATCACAAAAGGTTTTTGAACGAAAATTTTTCCCTCGGTCGGTATGAAAAAGCAAACTATCATTGGGTTGACGCTCACGGTGTACTTGCACAAAAGTAGACTTTGCAAGTTGAGTGCTATCCGAAAATCCAACTTTATGACTGACAGTTTTCCGTGAAAACAAGTCGATAATAACGCATATGTAAAATACTTTATCGTTGAATATGAAATACGTCATATTACTCACCCAAACTTGATTTGGTTTGCTTGTTTTGAATTCTTGATTCAAATAAATTTCAAGTGTTGGCATCGCATGCTAAACAGTTATCTAGACCTCATGCTTAATGAACAAATATTTTTCTAGTGAAAAGCTCCTTTAAATAATTTAATACTCATTTTGACTTTTTGACGAATGATATAAATATAAATATGTTTGTCTTAAGTTTTTGTTAAGAAGGAGAGTAACTAACCTGAATGAATAATAAAAGCTATAATTATAAACAATTTATTTCGAAAAATAAAAATTTAAATCTTGAAAAAACACACGAGCTATGTGTGAAAGAATTAGTTTCACAGCAGACTAAACGTGATCACGTTATTGGATTTTACATAGCAGTACTGGGTATTGTTATTCCGGGAATAATGCATTTAGAAATACCTCTTGAGCTTAAATCCATTGCTTTCTTTGTATTATTTTCAATAGGTTTTTTATTTTCGCTTGTTGTAATAAGGTATAGATACTACAAAGGCATTTATTGGGTGACGTGCGAAGTGTTGTTGAAGCTTTATAACTTTAATCAAAATGAAATCAACAGCAAAATGATAAAAAGTTTATTTCACGATAGCTTATCAAGATATTCTAAAAACATATTGCGCTTTAAGAAACAAAAAGTTAATTATTTTTTATCAATAGTAAAATCTTTCAAAAGTGCTGAAACAATTTTATTTGAAATTCTTGTATTTATCACTAGTGCAGTTTTGAGTCTAGGAGTTTTGCTTGCTTTTAATTCATTCAATTATGTAATTATTTTATCTATATTCAGCGGATTATTTAGCTTTGTTTTCTGTAATGTTTTGTATTTCATTACTATTTTTAATCTATATGACATGAGAAATGATAAAGTCGAAAAAAAGTTTGAAGGTGCTTGGTTTCTTCATTTTTTCATAGATTGATGAATCTTTTTCGTCAGAGGATTACAAAGTTATGAGGAGCATAGCATGTACTTTCAAACGTGCATGCTATGTTTTTTTATTCCCTAAGAAATTGGTCTCTTCGAAATGTGCGTACAAGATATCACATGCACCGGTGATGTATGACCAAGCAGTGGAACTGGACATAGTGTAACATTAACAAGGAGGCAGTTGACATGTTAGTGAAAAATAAAAAAAAAGTAATATTTATTATCGCACTCTTGCTTATAGTGTTGGTTGTTGCATTAAACAGAAGAAATCAGGAGGTAGTACCATTGATAGATTTAGAAAAGGTTAGTTATGCACTTAGTTTGGACTTTGAGTTTAGAATAATTATTCATGGCGAAGTATTTAATGCCTCTATTTTAGTAACTGAAAGCATTGTACCTGGATCAAATTTTTTCGACCCGTCATTTACAGATTTGGTTTTTGTCCACAACCAGGCCGAGTCGGTAGATTTCCCCCCCATGTTATAGTAGCATGGCCTAGGGAGAATCAAGTTGAGGGTTTGGTTTGGAGAATAAATTATTTTGCAATGCAAAGCGAAAGCGACCTCGCAAGTCGAAATACCGCACAATGAAAATTGGGACGCAGAAAAATTGGACGCAGTACCTATGATGTATTGAGTGGAGGATGCAGAAAATGAAAAAGGTAATTATATTGTTGATTTTTGTATCGTTGTTAGTAGTATCAACAACAGGTTGTGATATATTTAATCGAGATGAGCAACCAGAAGCTTTGATTTCACATGTAAAATTAAATTACGCCATGACTATGAGGTTTATGTTTTCCTATTATTTAGATGGTGAAAGGCAGATTTCCGACGTTGGAGGCGGTATTGCCATACTTACTCGTCCATATTTGACCCAGAGTTTGACCCATCCTATACCGAATTAATCTTTGTTCTCAGTGAAGAAGAGGCCATCGGCTTGCCCAGCAATGTAATAGCCGCATGGCCGCAAGAAGACAGGGCTCCCGGTTTTATTGCAGGCTTGCATTGGGCTATTAACCGTACCGGCGGCGATGGTGAACTACGCCGTCGAGTATTAACATTCGAGGAGTTTGGACTTAGCTACCCGATAACAAAAATAGACTTGATTGAGAACTGGGAGGGTATTAATACACTGATGTCACGATCGTTGCATAGTTACGAACGAGGAATAATAATTAGACACGCTATAAGCGGCGGCCCGATTGAAGACATTATTGAAAGGTATCCATAGCCACAACAAACCCACCTGCGTTGGTGGGTTTGTTTGTTGTTGATAAGTGCATCACGTGAGGCATGTATCTATTAAGTAAAATGAATTATTGCAAAAACCATACAGTAATAAAACTCTGTCTATGTACACTATCACACGCCTTGCCTAACATTGGGCAAGCAACGTAATAAGGGCTTTCAATAAGCCTTTTTTTATTTTTCTCTATGCTCTATTATAGGGCTAACTATTTCATTCATTTCTTTTTTTAGCTTCCGTTTTGCGCTCACTCTAATAGACTCCCCCATAATAGTTATGACTAGCTTATATCCCGCTAATGGTGTAACAACGCCGCCAACACTCTTTGTACTAATACTCATATATCATTCCTTTCTAGCACCTCGCCAACCAGTACATAAAATGCTGACTTCTTTAGCTTTAATTTTTGCATTGCTTCTTGGGCAGTTAGTTCGCCATTATCCCATTGACTAATTAGTCCAATTTGTCTTTTTGTAATCTTCTTCTTGGGGCGTCCAAATTTTACGCCTTTTTCTTTTGCGTTGGCAATCCCTTGTTTTGAGCGTTCTTTGATGTTCCTATATTCTTGCTCCGCTACAAACGCCAGTATCAAAAAGAATATATCTCGGATAAAAATTTCTAGCAGTGTTTTGTAGTCTCTATCTGTGTTTAGAAGTGGATAGTCTATAAATCGCAAGTGCTTATCAGAATTACGCCAATATAAAAACCATTCCGTAATCATTTCGCCATAATGCCGTCCAAGTCTATCAACCGTATGGATGTAGAGAATATCGCCTTTTTTCATTTTCTTCTTTACAGCCTTATAGTTGCTACGGTTGATTGTTTTTCCGCTTGTCTTTTCGATAAATATATTTTCTTTTGGGATATTTAGCCTTTGCATTTCTGTTAGCTGTCTTTCTTCGTTTTGTTCTTTTGTTGAAACCCTAATCAATGCATAAATCATGTTTAGCCTTTCGGTGCAATTGCACAAAATATATTCCGCAAAACCCATAGTTTTTGTGGAATATAGATAAATTATATCACAGCTATGTTTTAGTGGTCAATATACTATAAATTTATAATCTTTTCTTGTAAAAAAGCGAGTCCATGAAAAGCATGATTTTCACGGACTAATTAAACGGCTTTATCGCTGTTTTTGTTTGGTCTTTAAGGAGTGGTGACACCTAATTCTTGGGGGTTATATTTTCAACTGTAATTTTATTACAAAAAACTTAATTAAACAAGGAGAGAAACAACATGAAGAAAAGGTTTGTTTGTTTTGTTATGGCACTCATAATGTGCTTGGGGTTTGCTGTACCAGTATTGGCTGATGAATGGCAACATTACCCCGAAGATGGCCCATATTTCTTGATAGGCTGGGAAGGTCAAGACACAGAAAGTTCTCCAACCATACAAGTATCTTTGGTTTCTGACGAGCCAATTTATCACTTACCTATGGAAGACCATCTATTACAGTTAGCACTTGGAACACAAATCATTATTGAACTATTCAATACTTCCGATACAGCCACAAGGCAATTAGAAAATGCTACTGTCAAACTTGGTATATTCAATGGTAATGCAACACGGAACGAAACTATTGAAGGTTATTGGCTTTTCTATCATTATGACTTGGAATTCGACTATGTAACGCTTCTTGAATATAATCGAAATGAGGGCGGGTTTATAGTCGGAAGCAACCGCATAGTTCATGTTTTAGATACGTCAAACGTGTTTTATGTTAGAGTTTCAATGTATGCACCAAGACAACAACAAGGCGGGTCAGTTGGCACAAATGTTATGGCAGATGATGCCAGTCCGATAATGCTTGCCGTAGGTGGTGGCGGTGATGCACCGCGGGGTGGGTGGATGCAAATTAATGAACATTCCACAACCACTACAACCCCCAACCTAAACACAGCAAGCACATGGGCGCATGATGGTATTATTGGGGCTTTTGAATTGGGTCTAATACCACAAGCCCTACAAAACAACTTCACAGCTAATACCTCCCGTGCAGAATTTTCTGCCCTTGCTGTTGCCCTTTATGAAACGGTAACGGGGAGAGTTATTGCTGGTCGTATGCAGTTCAATGACACTACAGATATAAACGTTCAAAAAATGGGTTATTTAGGCGTTGTAACTGGCGTAGGAGGTGGCAACTTTGCCCCTAATGATACTATCACCCGTGAGCAAGCTGCCGTTATGATTGCTAGGTTGGCGAACGCTATGAGAAGGCCGCTACCACTTGCAAGCGCAACTTTCGCTGATAATGCGGATATTTCATCATGGGCGATTGAAGGAGTTGGTCAAGTTCAAGGCGTGGGTATTATGGGCGGTGTGGGCAATAATGTTTTTGCCCCTCGCGGTATGTACACAAGGGAACAAAGTATAATCACCATGCTACGCCTTTTTGACTTGCTAGGCTAAAAAAATCCATCTCTATAAAATATAAAAACGCACAAATGGAAAAATCCTAAAAATTTCCATGTGTGCGTTTTTTATTATTTTTGTTAATGCTTATTTTTTGAACTCGCTAAAATCAAATTCAAATGCCTTTGACTTTTCTTTTGGTTGCGTTTTCGGTTCTGTATCAAATGTTTTTGGTGGCTCTGGCTTTTGCTTTGGCGGTGCATTGTTGACGGTAGCCGTTTTCGTCTCTACAATTTTGGGCTGTTGGGTTTTCTCAGTTGGTGGCAAAGGCAATGCGTGTTTTGGTCTATCTATAAAGTTGTATTCTGTTTTAACTTGCGTGCTTGTATCTGTGCTTTTGGGTTTATCCATCTTGAAGAAGAAACACTGGGTTTCGTAAAAATCATCTTCCTTAACCATGAAACGACCTTTGATGTTTGGTAAATGATATGCACTATCATTGCCAAGCATTATTCTGCTAGGCTCTTTGTCTACAAACCTTCCGCAGATACGAAACGGCACGTTGTTTTTAATCTGTCCGCTTACGATGGTGCTGTCTGGTCGCTGTATGCCCATAATTAAATGGATACCTACCGCACGGCTTAATCTGGTAAGTGTTTCGATACTGTCATTTAAAATCTTGGATATTTCCTTATCTCTGGTTTTTAGCAGTTCTGCAAGTTCATCAATAAACAGTATCTTTCTTTTCAAGTAGTCACTACTAACCGCTTTGTTGTAGTCGTTTATATTGTCTACCTCGGCGGTTCTGAATTTATCAAGACGGTTACTTGTTTCTGTAACCATATTACGTAGCACCCTTATAACGTCTGTATATTCGTAATGTACCGTGACTTTATCACTAAATTCCATAAAGGACACACCGCGCTTAAAGTCTATCAATTCAACTTCATAATCTTTGTAAAGGGCTTGGTGTATCAGACATTTCAATATATTTGACTTACCGCCTCCAGTTTCACCAGCAACAAACGCATGGGGGTCACGCTCTAAGCGCATGACAATTATGCCATAATGACATATCCCAATAGCTAATAGTTTCTCTTTATTCAAATAGCGGTCATTCCAGTTTATCATGTCGGGTAGTGGCTCGGTTTCAATATGTATACTAACAAGTCTTTTGTTCTTCTCATCTTGCTTTATATCAAGGATTTTTTCATTTAGATGCATTTCAAATAGGTCTTTCTTTTCTAGCCACGTTTTCAGTGGGCAGTAAGTTGTGAAGTTATAAGACTTGATGTAGTCGTGTTTATTTTCTTGCGCCAAAAAGTATGGATACCTTCCGCTCGTTTGAAAATTCATCTCCCTAAATATGTTGTCAAAAAATATTCTCATTTGTTTAGTTGGTAATATTTCTGATATGCAGTAATGACCCGCGATTACTATTGATATGATAAAGAAGGCTATACAAAGCACGAGCGTTACGCCATATATGCCCATAAAAGCAAATGTTAATATCGCTACTAATAAAAAGACTTCTAAAGCTAAACTCCATTTATATTTGTCATATATTTCAGCACCATCATTCCATAGTGCTTTCAAAATTCCAAAAACCATAATATCACCCCTAGTCGTTAACAATTGTGCTATATAGGTGCTTAACTGTTTTGTATGTCTTGTAATTGATGACAACTGTGTCCATTGTACAACCAGTAAAAAAAACTGGAGACATGGGCTTTTAACCTACACCTTTATCTGCTATGCCTTTACATTATACACTCTATAATATGACACCTGTACGTCATGTTTAGAATTATTTTTTTGCAAAACATAGCAACGTGACATGATTGTTTCTTTACCCGCCCGATTGATTTCTTTCAATCGGGTTTTTCATTGCTAAAACATTACCAAATACATTTTATCACAGTATTGCACTCATTTTGGCAAGTAAAACATCAACTATGAGAGGAAAAATAATATGACAGACAAAAACGGCACAAGCAAACGCATGAGGTATACACGCCAAGCAATCGTAACCAGTGCATTTTTACAAATGCCAAGATTTTTGTATACTGGCGAGTTTGCCGGAAACAGAATAAGCAACAACGCACGTAACCTATATACACTACTTCTTGACCGCCACAAGGTTAGCATAAAAAACGGCTGGCATGATGAAAGCGGCGAAGTGTACATTTACTTCAAACGTGAGGAAATGGAACAGCAGCTAGGAATATCAGAGCGTACCGTCACAAAAGTTATGCAGGAATTAAAAGACTTGTTGCTTGTTGAGGAAAAAAAGCAGGGGCTTAATAAGCCAAACAAAATTTATCTTCTTTCGCCTGTTATTGACGATGGCGAAAATCCCGACACATATGTAGAGCCTGCTCCCGATTATAACCCCGATTCAGAAGATGAATATACAGACTACAATCACGACCACGAAATTACTACACTTACGGAAACGCAACACCTACACTGCCAGCCCCTTAATATTTGCACTTCTGAACCCGCAAATTTTACGGCACATAAGCCGCAAAATCTAAGCCCGAATTATAATAACTATAATTATAATAAGTCTAGTTATAATGAGTTGAGTAATACAACTGCTACTGCCGCAAGCGGCAGGGGCGGCGGCGAAATACCCTACTCGCAAATTCTCGAAGGGTATAACCAACTTTGCGAAGTAACAAACCTTCGCCCCATCCGCTCCATAACAGGCAAACGTAAAACCCAAACAGTTGCACGGTTCAAGGAATATGGACTAAGCGGCTTTTTTAATGCGTTCGAGAAGATAGCCGCAAGCGTTTTTCTTTGCGGTGGTGGTGAAAGAGGTTGGAAAGCAGATTTTGACTGGCTTATATCCCCCGCCAATATGCAGAAGGTTTTAGAGGGCAAATACGACAACGACCAATGCAATATACCCATGCCACAACTGCGGCCTTATGAACCACGAATTACAGGCGCAACAAAGAAAAATGAGTGGCCAGACCCGTTCTTAGAAAGGGCGATGACGGCATATGCAACAGCAACCCATCAAGCAACAGCATGACATGGTACAAACAAATAACACACCAACCTTCGCAGAGTTAGCCAAAAATCAGCTAATGCACAAATATGGCATGACGGCACAAGAATGGGCAATCTATGATGCCGAAATATCCGTAGGATTATTAAAACTACGAACAGCATTTCCAACCCAAACCCGCAATTACAGCGACAAAGAACATGACATGCTAATGGCTTTATGGCTAGAAATTTTTGTAGCGATAGAGTCGGGAATATTCCATGAGGCAATCATGCGCTTTGTAGCCACAGACCGTAAAGGTTTCTTTCCTTCCCCTGGTCAAATCATGGGGATTGTTGCAGACATAAAAACCGAACGTAAGTGGCAAGCGGAAGAAGAAAGAGCCGAGGCAGAGGCAATCCGCTGGCAACAAATTCAACAATGCATAGACAACGGCGAAAACTGCTCCACTTGTAAGTTTTGCGAACATAAAGATACCCCGCAAAAGCTGGGAAGTGCTAAGACCGAAGTACGGCTATTCTGCCAAAACCCTGATAGTTTCAAGTACGAAGGGCAGTACGGACACGGCACAGCGGCAACCATCCTATGTGAGCATTACGAAAAAAAGTTAGTCAACTCGATAGAGTGAAGTAACGCACTGGCTTAGCGTTCTTCACTCTTTTTCGTTTCAAATTTAACAATAAAAATTCGGAAAGGTGTATGTAAAAAATGAACAGTCAAGATACACAGGCGAATACAACGCCCCATACCCATAATAAACCACCAGCACAAGATGTTGAAGTTGTATACAGACTTGCAAGCGGCAAGCACATTACCGTTGAAGTTTCCCCCGAAATAAAAGAGTGGTTGGAAACTACCGACAGGAAAATTCGCAGTCAAAGTAGGCAAGACAGGCGGCGGCTTGGTTTCGTTGCAGATGTAGATGCGCTGGATATGAAACACAGGCTTATACAAGAGGACATCGCCGATACGGTTATGAGAAATGAAACCTACCGTCAGCTATTCCAAGCAATGGGTATGTTATCAGAAGTACGCAGATATAGAGTATACCTATATTATTTTCACGGCCTAAAATTCAAAGCAATAGCCGACTTGCAAAATGTCACTGGCAACGCAGTATCTCGCTCCATTAGAGAGGCATGTGAGGTAATGAGAAAATATATTTCCACTCTGTAGGTGATGGAGGGCGTGTTTACGACCGCCTTCAATGCCGTTTGATTGCGGTTTTAACTCCTGCTCTTTGGATGAGGCTGGGTGTGGGCAACGCCCACGGTTTTAACAAACCATAGCAAACCACTACCCCAGCGTAGGCGGTTCAATGGGTACAATGAGCGGAGCGAAAACGGGGTGCAGGGTGGTTTTTCCTGCTCCCCGTTTTCGGCGTAGCCATTGCACCCATTGAACAAACATAGTCAAGGGTTTAAGCGTAGCGTCCCTTGACTATGTTTGAGCCGTAGCGGACGGATGCGGAAAGTGTACGCATACGACAAATGTATTTTAACTAAATTTTATGAGGGGATTTTATCAATGGCAGCTACAAGAATTATGTCCGTCCACGTAAACAAGGCATTGGGCGCAGCGCAGACGATTAAGCGTATGACTGACTACTTCAAGAACCCCGACAAGACAGACGGCGGGCGTTTAGTATCGGGTTTTGAAGTGGACACAGACATAATTGCAGAAGATTTTATCTTTGCAAGAGATGAATACCGTTTTATAACAGGGCGCAACCAAGGCGATAGCGAAGTGCTGGCATACCATGTGCGGCAAGCGTTTGTACCGGGAGAAGTTGACGCAGACACCGCCCATCAGTTGGGGCATGAGCTGGCTATGAAATTAACACAAGGTAATTTTGCGTTTATGGTTTGTACGCATATAGACAAATCCCATATCCATAATCACATCACCATAAACGCTGTAAACTTGGATTGCACAGGCAAATACCGTGACATAAAAAATTCATGGAAAAGGAGCATACAAAAAATATCAGACCAAATATGCAAAGAGAACGGTTTGTATGTTATAGAAAATCCGGGCTTTGGTAAAAGATATAACCAACGGTATAAAGTACCTACAAAACGAGATGGATTAGCTGGAATTATTGACGAAGTTTTAGCAAATGCCAAGCCGAAAGACTTTGACGAATTTCTTAAACAGCTTGCAAAATTGGGATGTAAAATCAAACAGCGTGGCAAAACAATTTCAATCCAACCACCGGGCGCAGACAGATTTTTTCGGTTAAAGGCAGGTAAAAAAGGATTGCCCATTGGTTATGATGAGGAAAGTTTACGGAAGAAAATAGCCGAGATGCAGGCGGATATACCAACGGAACTGTACGACCACAGAGAAGAAATTTTGCCCGCCGCAGATATAAAAACAACCGCCGTCGCTATCACAGCCGAACCAATAAAACCAGCCCACGGTAAGAAAATCAACCTAATTATTGACCTAGAAAATTCTCTAAAAGCGCAAGGCTCACCGGGCTACAAAAGGTGGGCTGGCGGCTTTAATCTCCAACAGGCCGCCGAAACACTCTTATTTTTACAGACCCATAACCTTGCCGATATGGACACACTAACCCACGCCGCCGCCACTGCAAGAGCCGATTTTAACAGCCTACAAAAACGTATAGATACCGCCGACACACGCATAACCCAAGTCAATAATCTACAGCAGCACATAGGAGCATACAGCAAAAACAAAGACGTATACACCCAATACCTACGCTCGAAACGCAGTCCAAAATTTAGGCAAGACAACGAAAAAGCCATAGCAACCGTTGAGGGGGCAAAGGCTTTTTTTGACTCTATAGGGCTTGATAACTTGCCAAGTATCAACGATTTGCGGGAGGAGTATTCCGCACTCGCCCAAGAAAAACATAACTGCCAGCAAGCCATAAATGGAATAAAGCAGTTGGTTTCTGACTTGCAATCCGCTAAGAAGAACGTAGAAATTTTGCTGGGTATTGAGGGCGAACCAGCCAACGTGCGCACACAACGAAGGGGGCAACATGATGACCGTTAAAAATATTTTGCACTGGTTTATTTCTTATCCGCAAGCGATAGCCAGCGATTGCAGACCGAGCGGAGCGAGGGCTTATAGGTGCAAATCCAACAGGATTTTGCACCGGGGGTTTGGGGGAAATCTCCCCCAACAAGGCAAGCGAGTGGCGGCACAATTAAAATGTAAATTTTAATTGTGTACGTACACTTGCCCTGCCTTGCAAGATTAGCGAACCCCACTAAAAGCCCCATTTGTGGCAATGGCGAAGCCGTTGCATGAATTAAAGCAATTTTCAGAAGATGGCAAGGCAAGAATATGTAAGTGTATTAAAAAATATTCTCCATGAATAATACCGTATAATGGTATATGGACATAAAACAAACCCAAATCGCTACGTGTGCATATCCATCGAAAAAAATATTTTCCTTACCCCGCACATTTTGCTGTTGTCATTCGTTAAACATTATGAAGGGAGGTTTTCGAGTGTCGTTATCTCTACAAGAGCAGTATGACAAAGTATACAGGTTTTGCTATTTCAAAGTTAAAAATTCGCATCTTGCGGAAGATTTGACCCAAGAAACTTTCCTGCGGTTTTTTAGCAACAACAATTATATCGGCAGGGGCAAACCATTAGCGTATTTATACACTATCGCTAAAAATTTGTGTACTGACGAGTTTAGAAAAAAAGTTGCCGAACCGCTTTCAGAAGAACACGTAGACACAAATACTGCTTTTGATGACGTAAATTTGTCTGTTTCAATGCAAAGTGCATTAAAGTTTTTATCTGATGATGTGCAAGAAATATTGCTCCTACGGTTTGCCAATGACT
>Ga0136643_10000380_pt1 | contig 48949 bp, 27 predicted proteins | sample TergutLab28metaG_FD_96883 | JGI IMG/M metagenome (GOLD analysis project Ga0136643, IMG submission 96883) | Labiotermes labralis P1 segment gut microbial communities from Petit-Saut dam, French Guiana - Lab288 P1 (version 3) (version 3) | ecosystem: Host-associated > Arthropoda: Insects >... | reverse complement strand
CGATGCAGAAGGGATGTACTTTGAATAAAATACAGATAGTACTCAAGTCTTTTGTTCCAGTTTTATTCTATAACCTCAGTCTCATTACATAATTGTCGAACTGTGTTTATACTCTATTTTGGGGCTACAGGGTTTCTTTTGGATTCTTGAACCCTGAGGATGGGACCGATAGGTTGTCCTGAAATGTCGGACAGAAATTACCACTATTATTCACTGCGTAATAACCCAGAAGAATGCAGTTTTGGACATAACTGAGTTTGACTGTATGTTAAGAGCCAGTGTGGTTCCCGTAACCCACAGCTTCCCACCAGTTTTTTTGTCTTGCTGTGTTCTCATTGTCCTGCTATCCCTGGCAAAACTGTGCTGCTTTACATGAAGACCACCAATGTGGTTGTAGAGGCATTGGTATATTGCTATAGTGGAATGTTGCTTTGTTACAGGAACTGAGCTGTCTAGTGTCTTGCCCACTTGAGCAGACCTGAGACAGAAGTAGTGACATTCCATCAGAATTCAGGCTTTTTCAAGGAACAGTTTAAATATTCTTGCCCTATTTTTTGTGGTCGTTGTGGTGTATAAGAACTGCAATATTTTATGACTTGCACTTTTGGCGCTTGATTCAGTCAGAGTTTTTGGCAGCCACAAGTGTTCCATAAGAATGCTTACGGGAGTAATTACGTTTCTTTGGTGCAGATATAAGGATGGTGATGTATCTGCGACTGCACTGTACAGTCTGCAACTGTCACGTTGGATGCACACCTGCTGCTGCCTTCACTATGGCCATCCATAAGTTTCTCCGTGTACTGATATGTAGGGACTGTGAAACTTTCTATGGAAGTGGGGATTTTGCATGTGGTGATGATGGCAGTGAGACATTCTGCCGTTGGTGTGGCCAGGGTGGTCACCTGTACTGCTGTAGTATTTGTCCGAATGTGTTTTGCAAGGTCAGTACCATGTTTAATTTTATCCCATTTTCTGCATGCTGTATTTTTTGAGGACTGGTGTCTTTTAGGAAGTGGTTGCATGTTGTTGGGTGAATGGTTTCTGATGTTTTCATGTATTGTAGTGCCTTTGAAATAATGAGAACCACTCACTCATTGATGCAGCATCACATCCCGGAAGACTTTGTTGCAAAGCAGCACTGCTGTGAGAACCTTAAATCTTGCATGAGCATTTTTTTTTGTCTCTATAAGGACACAATACACTATATAACACACAAGTGTGAAATTCTCATTTGATGCAAACTGTGAGTCTGATTATAGAAATGTGAATCCAGGGGTCCTCAGTATCTGTAGTTACTGTGGTTCCTAAAAGTACACAGATAAGTACACAAGGAAGTAGAGCAAAGGATCTGCATTTTAAATTGATAATTTATACCAGGTAAGTTAATGTGAGCACTAAATGTGAACATTCTTATTGGCTAGTGTAACAGTGGTTTTTATTGATCTAAACACAGAATGTACATTCATCTACTCCTTGAACGAGTGACTTGACATTTAAACAATAATAATAATAATAATTTGCAACAACATTTTAGGTTCTCATTGTGGTGGAGATCAAGTGTGCATTCTTGTAGGGTGTGAAGGAATGTAGCTCAGGACAGGTACCAACATTTCAGATTAACGCGTCTCATCATTTGTCGTCGACTGACTGTTCCTATCAAATGTTGTATCATATACCAGAAAAAACATACACACTACTCATGTGTCTCAACATTCGTCTTGTATTAACACACAAAGCAAGCTGTTCACCCGATGTGGCATTCAGGTCATGAGAGAGTAGACTGAAAGAATAAGAGTAATCTCTTATAAAATTCTGGCATGTAAATGACACAGAAAAACTTATGAAGCTGTTTTGCTGGTAACAGTCAAAATGCAGTTGGTATTTTCTTCACTCGACACTTTTATACATACAGGAAAAACAAGAAAATCTTCACAGCGATATTAAAACACAGTTGAAATCCTCGTGTCTTGAGAGTTGCCAAACAAATAACTTGAGGATGAACTTCTACTGTACAGTGCCAGCAAGGACCCTCATATCACAGTGCTACCAAAGTGAAACTCTAAATTTGCAGAAGAGTCTAAGACTGAATTTGGAAGTAGTTTATTAGTTTGAGTAGCATACACAGAGTCAACACGTCAAACTACTCAGGGAAAGGCCAGGATGTAAGGGCGAAAGAGTGGAGGAAAGGAGTAGATAAGAGATGGTGCGCATATAGAAGATAGCAGAACAGTGCATGGCAACTGTGTCATGGCACAAATTAATCCAGTAATATATATAAATGTGCGTGCGAACATGTATGTTTGTGGAGGGGGGGAGCTCAAAACTTTGTTAACATTTATCTTTGTCTTTGTGTGTGTATCTTCCCTGTTTTCCTCAATTTATGACAGCAAATAAGGTTGAAATGTGTACTTTCAGAAATGCATCCGACAAAATTTAGGTAGGAACGCCATGAAAGAGATAGCAGGGAAAAGTGACTGGATATGTTATCAGTGCAATTTGCAACCTCTATGGGAACATCGTGCCCTGTGCTGGGGCCTCAGCACATTCCTCAGAGAACAAAGGTCAGTGAGAGTTCACAGTTTGCTGCAGTAAAATTTAGGCAAAAGTAGTTAAGTAATGCAGCAGATTTTAAGTTTGTTTTGTGGGCATTCTTACATAGATATTGTGGCATGTATAATGTCATGGTATTGTACCATAACCCTTTTTTTGTTGGTAAATTTTTATAATGGCATATATGTTAATGAAAGTCTATGAATATTCTTTTAAAATTAGAAACATGCAAGTTTGTTCTGTCTGATCTAAGGATTTGGGAAGGAAGCACATAATTTAGGAGTAGCACAGTTGGCTACTTGTATCTGTGTGTTCTTTTTGTCCTCAACAAAAGGCAGTTCTGAGGCCTGAAATACTTTTCCTCTTTGAACCCCACACAATGGAGAAATAATGTATTGAGTTCCCACTCACCATCATTGACACTGTGTTTGTATTATCTATTTTAACTATATTAACTGCTGTTTTTATATAAACCATACCTGTAATGCAGTGTGATAAAAACATTGTGAATTTGAGATCTCCATTCTGATAAGGCAATTTGTATGTATTCCATTTTATATTTTATACAGTTTGTAGTGCCTTGTAGGTTGAAACATGTTAGACTGATACAAGTACAGTTATGCTAGTTGTGTTGAATGTCATTGCATAGTTATTTGGAGCCAATTCTTTGTGTGTGTGTGTGTGTATCACCTTTCCTTCATACGTTTTTGGGATTATTTGTGTAATGATGATTTGTTTTTGAATTGTAAGCTGTAGTTCTATAAATCATTACAAAATGATTATGGACATGTAAAAGAAAGAGATACATGCAATTGAAAAGGATATAACTTTCATACTTTATATAAAACATCATAGAATACTAATCATTGCAGCATAGATATAAAATACGAATAGTTACAGTGTAAAATACATCATCAACACATTTTTTTTACAAATTAAATGTCACTAGTCATAAATTCTTCCACAGAATAAAAATTCTTTTCAGGTACATGTTAATAAGTATTTTCTTGAATTTCGTGATACACATAATGCTTTAATTTTGTGAGGTAGTTTGTTATAAATGAGAATACTATTGTAAGCGATACTGTGTTCAAACAATTTGTTGTTATGGCTTGTAATAAATAAATCAGACGTATTTCTAGTAGTGTGTGAATGAAACATAGAACTACTTAAATACTTGTTAGTGTATAGAAGAATTTCATATATATATATGTATGTGTATATATATATATATTTACACACACACACACACACAGTAGTGTTATAAACTTTAATTTTTTGAAGTATGGTTTCCAACTTGTAGTGCTTGAAATATTAGCTATGAAACTTTTTGCTATTTTTTTTAATTTACAATTTTTTTTAAGGTTTCTAGAGTTTCCCCAGAATAAAATACTGTATTTCAAGGATGACTGTAAATATGCAAAATACATGCTTTGGACAGTATATATTTATTTACATACAAATGATTTCGTTGTTTTGATTGCAAAACATAGTTTGCTTAATGTAACCATTAAATTTTCCATGTGACAATCCCAGTTTAAATTGTGATCTAGCCAGACTCCCAAAAATTTTATTTCGGGTATGTAAGTCAATAATGCCATGAAATACTATATGTTTATTTGATTTGTGATGAAATTCTAATGCAAGTGATTTATCTTCATTTTTAATCAATCTGTTTTTATAAAACCATGGTAAGATACTTGCATTGATACTATCTAGATGGAATATTATATCCTTTTTTTTTTGTACTGGTGATTAAAATGCTGATATCACCAGCAAAGAGTGTCTGATGCCTATATTATTACTTTTATTAGTATTTATATCATTAACATGTATTAAAAACAACAGTGTTCCTAAAATGGAATTCTGTGAGACTCCATATTGGATTATTTTTTCTTCCAACTGTTTTTGTTGGATTTCACACAGTTATATCAAGACAGTTAATTTCTACCAATGTTTTTTGTTTTTTAGGTAAGAACAAACCACTGATGAACAGTTCCTCTAATACCGTATGTGTCCATTTTTTGTAACAACATATTATTATTTATCATGTCACATAAAGTAAAGTAAAGTTCACCCTAGAACAGGCCACAAAGGCCCATGGGGGGGGGGGGGGAAGAGGAATACAACTCTTCTTTTTTTAACCTCGGTGCTAGGTGGGGGTGGGTGGCCAATGCCATGCCTTGGCCACTTTACCCTTGGGAAATACCCGGTACCCATTGTATAGGAGGCTCCATGGCTGGTCTAGACGGGTGCAGAAAATCTCGCCCTGACCGTGATTTGATCTCCGGACTGTCCAGCCTGTAGTGAGTCACTATACTGACTACGCTATCCTGGCCTGACCATGTCACATGCCTTAGTTAAATCTAGAAAAAATCCTGCAACTTTATTATCTTAGTGTTTTGTACACGTCCTCTGGAAAATTAACTAATGCTGTACTAGTGGTTATGTCTTTATGAAAACTGTGTTGACTTTTTAGAAATACATTGTACTTGTCTGGAGAGTTTATTAATCTAATACATACTACTTTTTCTAAGATTTTTGAAAAGTTTGAAATCAATGAAATTGGTCTGTAATTCTCAATATCATTTGCAGCTGCTTTTTTAAATGGTGGTTTTATTTTTGAAATTTTTACATTGTCTGGAAACTTTCCAGTACTAAGTGACAGATTAGTTAGGAAGGTTAGTGGTTTAATTAACCTTTATTGTACAGACCTGTAATTCAGTTTTCGTGCTCTGGGTACGGAATTTTTTCCGTGACGGCCCTGTAAATCGTTGTGCGTGTTTGACAATAAACGTTTATATATTATGAACCAAAGGTAATGATATAATGCAATAATCTGCATTGTGTTGGGAATAAATCAGAGATACTTCGATTAAAAACAAATTTGGTAGAAATATTTAGTGCCTAAATGCAGGAAGTTAATTTTTAAAAAATTTATAATTTTCATTTTATTTTACTTATGTTTCTGTTTCGGGCCCCAAGTTTGCGTAGGAAATTCCAGCTTCAGGATTTGTGGATTTGTGCCTTGGCGTAGTGGTGTCAGTAACATCATCTTACTCCACACACACACACACACATCTTACCTTCTCAACTCTTCACTAACAACTTTTCTCTTCCCACCACTTGCTAGTCACATGCGACACCATCATGAACTGAGAAAGACCTACGTTTGTTGAGTTTTGTTCCAGTGTACCGACAAGTATTATTGTTTCTAGCATGTTTTTCACGATGGGGAATCAAGAATTCCTACATGGTATTTCCTTACTCCGTCAAGGAAAGAGTAACTTAAACCGAGATATTTCAGCAGTTGTCTAAAAATGCATAGAATTCTATTGCATAAATAAATGATGCAGTTGCTTGATGCTCCTGCTTCTTCATTCCCGCTGGCCTAAACCAGTTCAGATATCCAGTTTGGGGACAGGAACCTGGCTGTCTTATGCACAGACATTGCAGATTGCTGACTCAGAAACGAATATTCAGTCCGGCTTATTATTACGAAGTTGGAACAAGTGGTAACGCATTGAGATGCCATATTATTTCAGCTGGTTTATGGCTCAACTATTTACAGATAGTCTGTTTATTTCTATATATCAAACTGCAGTTGGAATTATAAGCCCAGTGGAGTTTGTGAACAGGGCTTCTCACTTTCAGCATGAGTTATGGGAAAATCATGACCTCACAGTGCAGCCAGTAACTACCTATGTTTATTTGTGTGGGCAAATTTATGCATCCCGTTTATCTTATATTTGAAACCGTCCTTCTCGAATAGGGCAGAAACTGAACTGAAATGTAACCCAGGTGTTAGAGAAAATATACCGTTGGCATTTTATCATATATGGGCATGTGGTGCTTGGTCCCTTTCAGCAGTAATGTATCCTGCGTGTGTCTCTGTTTTGGATACAGGATCATGAAGAGTCTAATATATCAGTTACAAAATGACGTAGTTCTTTGCAGGGGGGGTATACAGCGAGCAGGATACACAGCAAGAAAATTCTTATACGTAGCACACCATAACAAATTGAATTCATGTAACAGCAATGCTTGGCAGAGTGAATGGGGCTTCACATTGGAATTTGTTGAAAAAGTATTGCGACCAGCGAACTCCAACGAACTGCATAGCACGGCTAAATGTTTCTTCAGAAGGAAGTGAAAGGCAAGGCGTCAGTTGCTTAGCATAAAAACAAACAGACGAGGTTTCGAAGATTACAGGGAGGCTAGAAACTGCTGTTCATGATGTGCATTTAGTATATATTCGGGTAAAGTGGCCTGAGCATGAATCTGACCACAAACCATTATTGCCCAGTTACTTTTTATTGTTTCCCATATTTTTTATTTAATGACTGATTCTGATATCTGTTCATCTTAATGTATTCTTTTTGCCAAATGAATTACTGTATGGTAAATTTGTTACAGTTTTTGTAGTAATTTATAAGTTCTGCTGATACATTTTTTCTGTGATGTTTCTACTTAGAAATTTTAATTTTTCACTAGATTTGCTGAGTTCAGGTGTAATCAATTGATTTTTTATTTGTTTGTTTATATTTACATCTCTTAGGGGTACTGCAATGTCAAAATAATATGTTAAGGTTTGTATAAATTCTTTGTATGTACTATGAATGGCATTCTGTTAAACATTTTCCCAATTCTTTCCAGCAAGTAAGTAATTTAAGTAGTCCATATTTGGCTCATTATTTACTGCAAAGTTTTATTTATATATATACACCTTTTTGTTTTGTTTAAGATTCTTTTGTTGGAAGTGGACCTTGTTTTAGGTGAAGTGTTTGCCCAAAATGGTCTGAAAGAATCGGTTTGAAAGCTTGTGTTTTAGAGCCCTGTAAATCTGGATTTTAAATTATTCAGTCAGTAGCAGATTTTTTTTCTCTCTTTATGCCCTAGTGGGTACATTTATAACCACGTGTAAAACAAACATTTAGTAATATTTCTGGTTTTTTCTTATTACTATCATTTTTTTAAAAAGGGATGTTTAGTTCTTCTGTCATTATGATTTGATATTTCATTTTATCGAGGTCTAAAATTATCTCTAAATTATCAAGCAGAATTTTGATTTGACTATTAGGATTTCTTTGAAATGTTTTTTTGTATGGTGTATTTAATGACACTGTCAGGAATTCATAATGTATGGCATTGATTCATGGGATGATTTAAAGAGTCAATCAGGTTGCATCTTGCAGGATGTGATGACATGAATGACATCTTGTTCCAGCAACACAGTCCCAGGAGATGGAGGAAGTAGGTTCCTCCAAAACATGAGTAATATTCCATTAGAATCAGTGTTGTCACATTCCAGAATTCTGAGTTTACTCATAAATAATAAATTTAAGAGGATTTGTAAGGATGCAGTCATTGCCTAATTTTATGTATTGTTATAACATAGGTGGGCAAAGGAAAACAGGTTGTGAGAATTGGTCCAAGTGCTGAGATTCAAAGCCAGGACCTCTGGCATATGGAATACAAAGTAGGGATGTCACCCATTTGACTATGACACTTGTGCGTATGTTACCAAAACAGTATTGGCTTGGAGATTGGTTAAACCGACAGAGGTTTTCTCATGCTTTTTGTCAGTTGGTGTAGTTTAATAGTTGGATGGTGTATTAAGTTAGGCTGCACACATTGTATTCCATATCTTTCAAAATTCGCCATCCTTAATCCCTTAGTCATTTAATATTTATGTAGTGTAAAAAGCATTGGTAAATAAACTGTGACGCACCTGTTAAAAGTTTCCATGAATTTTTCAACTTGTCAATTGCACTGCACAAGGATGGAATGCATCATGTGAATATTTTTCATTATATGTTTTAGCAAAGATGAGAAGAAGATACCCGAAGAGGAAGCTGAGAACAGTCCGGGTTACAATCAGTTGAGGTGCTGTCAGGGTGAGAAGGTGCCGTTTTATAGAGTATGTCATCCATTGAGGCCTATTGTACCTACTACAAGGCAGAAACTGGCTGTCAAGGATAAATCAACACTTTCATCACAAAGTAGTGAGATATTGCGTAATACATTAACATCAGGTGGAAGAGTGGGGATTACCACACCCTCCGCAGTTGCAGCGACTTGTTCAAAACCTGCAGGGATGACTGTATGTTTTGCTGCCAGTTCATCGCAGCCTGTTGGAGTTGTTACAAGCCAGGCACCAACTACTGTAAAGCAGTTTACGCCTGTTAGAACTCCCACTTTCAATACTATGTCAGATGCTGCAGTGAAATTACCTGCTCCAAAGACGACAGAGGAACTGAATGTTAGCATTACAAACTCCACTCTTTGTGTTCTGCAGAACCAGCCACAGCCGAGTTATGAAAGTGCCTTTCTCAGTCACCTTTACAAGACTGGGGTAGAGAGTAGAACTCTGTGCCGGAATCAAACACCTGGTCAGAACTCTTCTGTGACAGTCAACAGTTACGTAAATGGCAGTGCACCTATGAATCTCACAGCTTCTGTACCTTCAACATGTAATCAGATTCCTTTGAGAGCTGTACTGTTGTCTCGTACAGCCAATTCCATTGCTGGTCCAACAGTGAATAGAGTTTTTTTAAATCAAAATAATAATTCTGGTAGTGTCATACCCACTTTGTCTCCATTGCACATGAGTGCTACACAACACTTACAAAACACTGCAGTACGCAGCACAGTTAGCTCACATGAGCCACAAAAACTTGTGCCTTTATCCAGTTTCCCAAACACTTTGGTTCCAGCATCTGGTTCTGTTCAGTTTACTTGTCCACCTCATCCAAAAAATGCAACCAGTGAAAATGTCATTGAAAGCAAAACTTCTACCCTGTCTGTCAGTGATGGTGGTAATGATGATGATGTTGAAGTGCTTACTAATGTTCAGGATTCAGATGCACATGAAGTTGAGTGTAAATGGATGATGGAATCTTTCAAACGTGTGAACTGTACTTCAAGACTATTTTTGTACCATTTAGGCGTTTTCAGGCAGAAATTTGAAAAAGAAGGGAGTGCAAAGGGTACAAGCCGTATTGTTGGAAAATATTATCGCCTACTTAAAAAGTTATTGGAGAGGTTAAATGTACAAAAAGAGTATCTTTCAAAGGAATTCAGTTACTGGTTGAATGCAGAGAAGGCCAAACATGGAATACCTACCACTGAAGGAGGACACAGTTCTTCACCACCTCAAGATAAAGTTTCTGATGCAGAATTCCCTCAGGAGCCAGAATTGCTTCTCGACATGGAGATCACCTGTGCGTCAGATCACGAGGATGACTCTGACCCCATCACTGAAGTTCAGCAAAATCTAATTGGGTGTAACGAGAACCTTAGTGACAGTGACAGTGATTCGGACGATCCTTTCAGTGATTGTGAAAGTAACGAACAGGAGAAGGTGATCCCTGTCTTGAAACCCATTCTTTCACACACAGTTAGGGAAGTTTTAAGAGATAAGTGTACCAGAAAACTCCTTCTTCAGCTCCTTAAAGAATGTGATTCAAAGACAGCCAATATGAAGAGGAAACTAATTTCTTCAGCAGAAGCAGTACAGTCCATTGATAGAAATAAAGCATCAGCTGTGAAGGAGAAGGAACATGATATCGGTAAACTAAAAACTTGTGTATCCACAGGTGTTCAGACAGAAGTGATTTCAGCAAATTGCAGTGAATTTTCCTTCTTGGTACCTGAACCCATACCATGTTCAGGTATTGAGAAGGAAAAGTCTATGGGCACTGAGACCATTGATTCCAGTGGTAAAGCTGTACAAAGTTCACAGATGGGAACTTCTTCTAGTGGAACAGAGGGCAGAGCAGGCAATGAAAGTAAGAGGAGCATATCTCCATGCTTGAGTAATGTGGCTATGTGTGTTGATATGAACAGTGATGTGCAAGATTCACAGATGGCAACTGCCTCAATTGGGACAGAGGGCAAGACAGTAAATGCTGAATGTAATATGAGTAACCGAAAATACCAGGCTACCAAACGGAAATCTCACAGTGTCTTGTCTACTGTCACACCTTCTCATTTGAAGATGAAACACCTTCGTACTCAAAGGAATGCTTCTTTGGTTCCAAGTACATTGCAGAGGACTGCAAATCCAGGTACTGATTTCACAGCTGTGGTTCGTTCTGCTGTGCAAAAGAAACTTATTAAACCATGTTGTGTCTCTGTAGTGAGACTCAATAGAACAAATTAGTACAGAAATGCACCGTGAATTGTTAAAATACCTAATTAATTACTATAATGTTGGTTGGTTTCCGTACTGAAGTTTGAAAACTGTTTGATGGTAAATTGTCTTTTAATAATTTACATTACTTTATTTTTGGATGTGTTGCTGTGTAGTTTGGTAGATATATATCAGTGGAAGGTATTGTACCATCCCCAGAATGCAGCCTTGTATAAGGTAATGCATATAATTCAGAAGTTATTATGCAGGAAACATATACAGAAAACAGAACCATTGGCACTGTTGTAAATAAATGTACGCACTGACAGCCGTTGGGTAGAATGTGCACTGTAGAAAGGTCAGAGCATGAAAATATGTTATGTTTTACTGGCACTTCATCAGGGAAAATAGGGGAAGTATAATGATGACAGAATTCCCACTGGTGCAGAAAGTAAAGCACCCTTTGCCACTAAGCATTGTGCAATACATTTTGAACCATTTAAAAGCCCCTTGCAATTCAGAGCATGAGGAGCCTACTTGATTTTGTCTGTACCAGGCTGTTGTGTTGCCAGACTGGCTCATCATTTCAACCTAGTCTGCCGACTCGTATGGCCTATCTTGCCCCTGCCTTTATGCGTTGTGTTGTATTCCAAATGTTTCCATCATTCATACTTATTTGTAGAGAGTGCTCTCTGGGTTTCACTCTTGAAATGACAATGCATCCAGGACCAACTTGATCTACTAACAAAAACAAAGAGGGAGAAATTAGCTTAATGTTTTGGTAACCTGTGTAGTTATTATCTTGGCATCTCCTGGCATGGGAGCATGTGACCCCCAAGGGATGCTACAATATTGCTTCTGTCTTGAAAGTATAAATGCTGGCTCAGAGTGTAAATATGTGAAAATGGAAGCAGTACATTCCCCTGACTTTGCTTCCTGTGTACCAGACTACAAGGAATTGCATCTGGGAGAAACAATCATTACAGTTGATAGCACGAGAATCTCACCCCTCATCTGTTCTTTTATTTTATTTTATTTATTTTATTTTATTTTATTTTTTTATCCTATAGATAATTATAAAATTATAATGGACATGTCAAGAAACAATTGGACAGTGTCATACAGTAATGCCCCTGAGGTTTTGTTGTCGACCAGTGGTACATGACCTTTTTCCAGTCTACAAATTATTATTTTATGAGTGGTGGCAATTTTTTTTCCGCCAGTTTCTTATTCTGTACTGTCAAGGTTTAAAGCTGTAGAGCTCGTTACAAGTCTCGCTGCTGAACTATACATCTTTCAGACCTCCCAGTATTCCTTTTTCCCGGAAGTCCATACTGTTTATTGTGCATGATCCATTCCATGTGGGTTGTCCATTACCTACTTTGTTTCTCATTACTCTCTGCTATGATAGTTGTTCTAACAGAATGTTACACATATTGCCCCTAAACATAATCCAGGTGTTGACAGAGGAATTTACATTGGCTATGGCCCAGTATCCTGGTATCCTTACTTTTCATAATACACATTTCACATTCAAACATGAAAATAGGTTTTGCAGCTAGACAGTTTTATATGGAAATTTACTACATTCGTTTCTTCCTTTTTTGGCGTGTAGGGTGATGGTGAGGAAGAGAACACAGCATAATAAGTACACAGAGACAGGTTATGAATTTTGTACCTATTAAGGTGCTGTGCCACAAATCGGAAGGTTACTGGTTCATTTCCAGATGGTGTCATTGGAATCTTTCATTGACATAATCCTTCCGATCTCACTATGGCCCTGGGGTCTACTCAGCCTCTGACAGAAATGAGTACAGGAGTATTTCCTGGGAGTAAAAACAGCTGGTGCGTAAGGCTGATAACTGTACACCATCCTGGGCCATTGTCATGTAATCTGGGAACCTTAAATTCCTGGAACTCTTCTGGGCACCTCAGGCCTGTAATGGGACTTATTTACCTATATTGGAATTATATTTTTTTTTGTATGCTTTCTTGTATAATTGTGTATTATGAATACTCGTTGTGGGTGAGTATGGTATGTCTGATTCTGATGTTAAACAAATCTGTGATCTGTATGTTGTCAATAAACATGTTCCCACGTGTTAAAAGTGATTAGATTTGTACTGTACATGACAGATGGGTCCTTGAGTCAAAAACAATTGTGCATCACTGTTTTAGACTGTGACTTTCATGAAGGAGAAGCTGTGAGAGCAGTGTAATGGTGAATGTTCCTGCAGTATCATACACACAATACACAGAGTAGCAAATACAAAAGTATTCCAGAAAACTGAGTATCAGTATTATGCTTAACTCTCTTTGGAAATGTGATGCCATGTAGTCTGGTGGATACATACTGATGTTTAGGAAGTACCTGTCCAGTAGTCTGGTAGATACTGATGTTCAGGGAGAACCTGCTGTGTCTAGCCTCAGGGTAGATCAATAAGCTGCACATGGAAAGTAAGAGGTGATGTGGGTATAGGGAGATGGACCAGGACAAGACTTAGTACCCAAATTCTCACATACTACATCCAACATAAGCAGAAGTGGGTGAGTTGTTAGATCTTTCTGGTGAATTAGTGTATGTGGTACTCAAACTGTAGAAATTGGAGGACCATGCCTTGATCTCTGCATGAGATTAGAAAGGGCATATATACACTATATGTTAAGCTCAAAGATAGAAAACGCTCATTGAGCAGAAAAAACGACCACAGTGGGTTGTGGCATTAGAGAAACAGGTACAATGTGAAATTTTGTGTTGCGGCTGTTTTTAAACAACTTCAGCGTGTTGTGACACGTGAAGATATGCCATGATGCGAAAGTCGTGTCATGGCTGTTAAAGGCAATGACCACAACGAGTTCGGACTTCATGAAAATACCACAAGGTGTCGTGATCATTACCTCTTACAGCCATGACGCGATGTGATACAAGTTTCAGTCTGCTGAAGGGTCAATTAGCGTCAGTCTCGTCAGTTAGCAAGTGATCGAGCTGCAAGTTGGTGTTTTTTTACAGTCATGTCTGTTGAGAGCGTGAAGAAGATTTTTAATGACAAAGTGAAGGAGCTGAGTGACGCAAGCAGTCATAGGAGCTTGTTTCTTGATAACGAGCGTTACAATAACATTTTATGGGAAGTTAAGGAAAATCATGTATTGCAAAAGAATAACCAGTCACTGACTTTTGAAACATTACCGGCGTCTTAAAAGATACGATGTCATGAAGATCGGTGATAAGCAGAAACTTATTCAAAGTGGTTCAGGTGAAAATGCTGATTTAAACATTCACTATTACTGCAAGATGGAGGAGCTGTTTGATGTCTTGGAAACAGCACATGTCAACATAGGACACAAAAGGACAAGTGGTAAAAGACACTGTTTTGTTTGCGATTCGCAAAAACATTCTCTTTATATCTTCCTTTCTAAATTTTTGTTTCTTTCAGTCATGGAAGCTGAACTGAAAAAGAAGTATTGCAACATTACTGGACAAGTGATAGACCTTTATTTGGCATTGTGTGAGCAGTGTCAATTGAAAAAAATACCGAAACAGGGATTAGTTGTACATCCAGTCCTTTCAAATTACATGAATTCTCGGTGCCAGGTAGACTTGATTGATATGCAGTTTGAACCAGATGGGTATTTCTGATTTATATGAACTATCAAGACCATTTGACCAAGTTCACAATTCTTCATCCCCTGAAGAGCAAAACTGCCGAGGAAGTGGCCTATCAGCTAATGGACATCTTTTGTATGTTCGGAGCCCCATTCATACTGCAGAGCGACAATGGCCGTGAATTTGCGAACAAAATAATACAAAACTTGGCTGATATGTGGCCAGGAATGAAGCTTGTGTATGGAAAGCCGAGACATTCTCAAAGTCAATGATCAGTTGAAAGATTCAACCAAGATGTTCGAGACATGCTGGTTGCTTGGATGTCTGACAACAACACGAAAACCTGGTCTGAAGGACTACGGTTTATACAAAGCAAGAAAAACAGCTCTGTATTCAGGCATCAAGACAAACCCTTATGAGGCCATGTTTGGAACGGCGCAGAGGATTGGACTTGGGGGATTCTCCACTCACTGAAGACATGTACTCTTCAATAGAAACTGAAGAAGAACTGGGACAGCTCTTTAATACAGGAATTAATAATGGTCGAGACAAGGAAGAGAACAACTAACAGGATAGAAAAGAAATTGATGAAAATCAAACCAATGACACTTCAGAAGAAACAGTAGAGAAGAAAGACATCAAAAAAGTTTACTGTGTGATTTGTGAGAAGGAGTCATCAGGTGCTCACAAGTGTTCAGTGTGTGACCAGTTTGTTCATGCTATTTGTGGGAGTTACAGTGAAGACAGTTAAGGTTTCGGACTGAAAGTCACTTGCAACCTTTGTGTAAGGAAGAATCGAATCAACATACAGGGAGAAGGTGCAAAATCTGGTCAGGAGCAACAAGCTCAGAAAATGATTTCTCTCTCCAACTCAAGACTTCCAGCAGTTGATATTGGGACAAACGTGGTCAGAGTGCCTGACCTTGGTCGAGGACGTCCAACCCCACAGAAATGTCCTACAAGTCGTCGTTGATGTCAGCTCTTCTGGGCTTTATCTGTTGGGCACTAAGGAAGGCCTACTTGAGCGGCTGTATGCTCGCAATGAATTCACAACTGCTGCAAACAACTTCATCGAGGCACATGATGTGCCCTCAAGTTCACTTTCTCTTCGGTCAGCCTCAATGATAACGTCTGGAAGTAAGCAGGGATTTGTAAGCTGCTATTGTAAGAGGTACTGCATTGATAAAAAATGCAAATGTCATTTGAAAAATATGAAGTGTCATTCTAACAGCTCCTGCAAAAATAAATGAGCTTCACCATTGTTCATTAGGCCTACGTTACATGTATTTTTACCAATAAATTACTAAACTTATAAACAGTTCATTTGAAAGACATTTCGCATTGTGTCTGTTTCTGTCATGCCACAACACGTTCTGGTTTTTTCTCTTATGCCACAATGCATTGTGGTTGTTTAAAAACAGCCACAACATGCAATTTCATGTTGTGGCAGTTTCTCTAATGCCACAGCGCGGTATGGTCTTTTTTCCACTCAATCAGTGTTTTCGATGTTTGAGCGTAACATATATATATCGGTGTTTCTGGGAAATGTGCCATACTTCAACAAAACTTACCTTGGGTTAAATTGGTATAGCTTAAAGCACCTATATCTGAAGTTGAATGTTTATGGAGATATTGATGCAAGAAAAGTGTGATGTTCTTGCTGTTTCACATCCCGTACATGTTTAGCGTTGATGCGGTAACTTACGCTGTACAGGTACTTCCTTGAGCCAATACTGAAGCCATGCCACGTGGCAATGCATGTGCTGTATAAAGTACTGAGAACTATAAGGCCAATTTTTATGAAACTAACATAAATTTTTCTTACTTAATATCTTCATATCACTGTGATGTTAATTAGATGTTGACGTAGGAATTGAAAATTCCTCCTAGTTTTAGTATGTGTTTGTTAGTCAATAAAGGTATAACAGTTTTCATTTTTTAAAACTTCTCTTCCCATTATCTTCGTAACTGTTCAAATTTGTATATTGGTCTTTTTGGTTATCGTATGCTAATCACTGATAGTTTTACTGAACTGCAAAATGTGTAACGCAGATATAAGTGTGACTGTTGTCACTGATCACTACTCTACAAGTGCAGTCCATGTGACACCAAGTGCAACTTGTCCCCTGTCACACCACCTACTCAGTCGAACCTCTTACCATACACATTGTACTGAAATCATGCCGCATTTCCTGAATTACGTTATCCCACCCACATTCAAAAGGACACAAATATCTCTTTCAGTTGCTTCACAGCATAATGACACCCAACATACTCCCCCTGTTCAGTGACACTAGAAACATACAACCCTTGGAATCTAGCTTTGTGTGGGGAGAACCATCATTAGCTTGTGGATGGAGTGTCTTGTGCTTCCCGCCATTGTCTTTGAATGTTGCAACTTGCAACAGACCATCACATCCAAGACGTACTTCCTACACCATTGCCATCCTCCAGTCCTGTGGTGGATGATTGCTTTTGACCAAGACAACCATGCCTGGATGCAGATTCAGCTGAGTAGAGGCACACTTGCTTTTTTGCTGCAGATTGTCGAGACAGTCTGTGGACCACCTTTTCCAAAAATATTGTTGGATCTGTTGCAAGTCCTGCAAACTAGACAGACAACTGAACAGACAGATCAGATAGGTTAGGCTTCGGAAAACTTGTAAGATGTTCCCTTATCAGAAGTTCCCTGGACTAAGATACGTGAGGTTATTTGGATCATTGGACAAAGCTGTCAGAGGGTGAGAATTCAGACAGGCCTCATGTTGAGTCAGGAGAGTGCTTAATTCTTGAAAAGTAAATGCTGTGACCCATACCACCCTCTTAACTGATTCACGGAGCATGTGCTGGCCTACTGAAGTCCCCCAGCATCTGGGGAGTGTGAGGGAATAAAATGCTGTGTAAATGCTTCTGAATTTGCAGATTCCAGAAGTATTGCCTGATGTGCTAATGATGCAGAAAGTTTCCTGACTTCTCAAACTTCATGATGAGCTCCAGCATATGTTCTCCCATTGTCAGAGTGCATATTTAAACATTTCCCCCTTCATGTAATCAACCTTTAAAGGGCAGCAGTAAGACATCTGATGTTGATCAATTCCAGATGAACTGCCCTGATAGCTAGGCAGATGTAAAGGGTGACCTAGCATTTGACTTGAATCTTGCTTTTTGGGGATCCTTGTTTGAAATAAATTGGCCCTGCATAATCTACACCACAACTAAAAAACAGCCATGCTGGTTGCACTCATGCTGTCAGGGGCTGACCCATCAGCTGCTGAGATGCAACTGCCCTTTTTCAAAGCAGGTAAGCATTTATGAAGTGCTGACTGTCTTACTAGTCTTGCTCTAGGAATCCAGTATTCTGTTGAAGTGAGGCAAGCAAGTACTGAGGTCCAGCATGTAGTAGTGTGATGCCCTGCCCTACCCTTACCATAAGTTCTGTCACATGATGCCTTGAAGGTAGGATGACTTGCTGATTCTCATATGGCAATGAGGAATTCTTGAGTCTTATATGCACCCAAAGCCCTTCATGCTTGTCTAAAAATGGAGAGAGGTTGTGTAATTCACTGTTCTTCTTTACCCCTTGTCACGATTTAAGATATGCTATCTCCCCGGCAGCATGTTGCACCACATAAATGTAGATGTGAAATGCCATCTTTAATTCTGATGCCTTTAAATGGCCTGTTTTTATTTTGTTGGGTTAATGAGAGTTGCAATTAAGTGCTGCACATAAGCAGGCACTCTGACGAGCTTAGCAGGTGATTCAGATCTTTCCAATACTCTGTTGTGGATAAACGTAATTGCTACTAATGACATTGTCCTGCGTTGTTCAGGAACGTCCTTGGTCATTTCCACTTCCCTTAAAGGAGGCCATGAAGTGGCGTGACTGTTGAAGCCATTGTGGTCCCTGCTACCACAGCTGCAGATTCAACGTCTGTCTTACTCCTTGGGAAAAGAGATCAGCAGCATTGTCCAAAGTGGGGATGTTTCTAATTGCTCACATTGTTAGTCGCTTTAATATGTCCCACTCTACTGGCCACAAATGTGCCCCATATTGTAGCAGGTAAAAAATGAAACCTTATCCAAAAAAGTTACCATCTTCTTATTTCTGTGCATTGTCCTCATGATACTTAAACAACAAAATATAGCTAGTAGAAAGTAATAAAGTACCACCAGCTTAACAAAAATGTTTATTTCTCTAAAGAATTACCTATGAAACCAGTTTACAGGAATGTATTTATAGTTGCACCATGGTATTAGAAATCTGTTCCTCACTTTATATAAGATCACAATAAACTGTCTCTTGAGTGGATTCTCCAGTTCTTTTAAATTTGTATTCATAATATATTACACAGGTGATGTGTGTACAAGGTCAGAGATGATGTCCCACAAAAAATGCACATTCTTGACCCTGTGCCTGTATCCCTATTCTGTACAAGTAACAAACCTTAATCCTTTGTTGCCTGGCTTTTTTATATACTAGGCTGGCTCCAGTTACTGCACTTCGCATTGTTTTTGTGAATTTATGGCTGTCATGGTACATGTATGATTTGAAAAGCTTCATTATCCCCATAGATGACAACTCTTACCTGCTAGCATCTGTATAACTTCAGAAGTGACCAATAAAGAAGCCTACATGTTAGTGGTAATACAGTACTGGAGAAATGAAAGGAGTAAAAGTTTAGTCATTATTCCTTATTTAAGAAACTGTCATTAGAATTTCTTACTTTATGTCTTTTAAGCACCAGTTAATAAAGCTTAATTGAAGTGGACTTTTGATAAAATATTAGGTTGTGTCACAATATCAATACATTTTGAATTAAGCAACATGTTCCCTTCTACTGCCCAAAGAATAAGAACGTCTGTTGGAATTCCGTATTCCTCATAACTGTTCCATGTGAAGTATTTTCAGGTGGGCCCTAACCAAACCATATTGCCTGCTGAATAATTAATTTACTATGCAGCATTAATTCTTTTAAAGATATACAGGATGCATCATCAGATATATTAGTGAGTAAGTTTCTTTTATGTTGAAACTGTCCAAAAAAAAGTAATGCAGTTGTACATTGTTCTGTTAGTTTATGTCTTTAAACTTAAATTACAGGGTGTAGAAATAAATGACAAAATTAGGTGATTTGTGACAGTACACACTTGAGGAGTGAACAAAAATGAATCCATTGTGCAGCTTGCCAGATGAGATGGTGACAGCACAATGCACGCATGGAATTTGTACATAGTCATTTATGCATTCATAGTTTATTTTGTGATCCTGTTGGTTGCAGACTATAGTGTTAAATGGTAGGGTGATCAGTGTATAAGTAATGAATAAGAGTGCCAAAGGAAGCGGTTGTGGCTTAATCTGTGACAAGATACTGGCGTTTGCCAGGAGAGAATGAGGAAAACACTCCCAGGTCAAGATTTGAATCTGGGATGTCAAGAATACGAAAGCAGACTGTTAGCTGCTCAAACATGATATTTGGTTTTCATCCACTGTTACAAACTTTGCCTGGAGTCCTCTTAAAATAAACCACTGAATTAAACTACTTGTTTAGTACAATCTTGATTTTTGCTTGATTGCCAAGTAACAAAACACTAATGGATGTAAAGATTGACTGGTGGCTGTGACAGGATCAGAACCTGAGAAATGGAGTACACTGGATGAAAGCATTTCACATATAATAATAACTTCTTGAATAATTTTTAAAATAGACATTTTAGATAATTGTACCAGCCTGCCCACTACTTGGAATTTTGCACCAAGAAATTGAAAGAATTCACATGGATGATAAGGATGGCAGCAGTGCAGGCTTCACACTCACACACACACACAGCTTGAGGTAGAGACAGGTGTTGGAAGGGATTTATTTTCATGACAACAGCATAGATCCTCATTTTTGTGATGACACTTAACATTATTAAAATGAATAATAAATGAAATGACAGGTCATTTGCTGTCCCTGTCACCATCACATATTAAATGAGAAAACCACCTCAAGTACAAAACTTTTATTATTGGTGACAACTTTGTTACATAAACTCACAGTAATCATCTTCCATTTTGTGGACAAAGTGATTTTGTCCTTAACAACAACAAACACACAAGACATAACATTGTGTCTATCACAAACAGTATACTCACACACACATATGGTTTCACAGAACAAACTGCAACATGATATTATCTGTTTAATCACCTACATACTTCATAATCAGTCCTTTCCAATTTCTCACTTGTCCCATTTCCACTTTTTTTTTTTTGGGTACCTCTACAATCAAAACTAACTCTGCACAGTTCCTGTATCAGTGTAATCATAATCAGGAAATGAAAAAGTAAATATACATTTTACAGGTAACCACAAGTTGAAAAATACAGGCTGATATAGCAGTGTCAAGGAAAGGTCACATTAAAGATTAAAAACATTCACCTTTCTTGATCTTCTTCTAGCATGTGTGTCAGTTAATGAGTAAAAAGACTCCTGTCTCTTCTACCTTTATACAGTTTCCCTTTTAGTGTCTGTCTAGCTCTTTGACCATTACATTAACAGTCCATACTCATATTTTTAATTTAAGATTAAATAAATGAATATAAATTGGTGTCACAAGTTAGACCCACAATGTTACCAGTTTCAGTGTATCATGTACATGATAAACAGAACTGTGTGAAACATCCTTCCACCGTTTGCCATTTGTACCATGATTCAAAACTGACACCAGTATGTTTATTATCTGATATATTGGTTCCCTCTTTTCTGTGTTGTTAGTATTTGTGCTGAACTTTCTGGTCATCAGTTCCTGCATTGTGGTACACTCGTAATGGTGTGTACGTTCCATTGGTTGTTGGACCAGATGGAACTCCAGAATGAGACTGAGAACTGTGTGTACTTCTAGGACCAAGGCAATGAGGCTTGAAACAGCAGTGATATCCTATAAAGTAAAGTGTTGCCACCACAGCAGCTGCCACGGCTCCAACTTGGTACAGATACATCAGTGAACCTGCACCTGTTGGCAGAAATATATGGTTGTGATGTCAAATTGCATCATCCACAAACATGCAGTGAAAATATTTTGTGTGTCAGCTGTCACTAGTTACCTCATGTTGGCTTAATTACGAAACTTTGGCACACCACGTGTCTGTGAGCCAAATCAAAATATTTCCAGTAAGTCTTTAAACACAGGAAGTAATAACCTAATACAGGCAGGTCTCTTTTGATGTGATTTATTTTTGTGTGATTTTGATTAATGCACCTTGAAAATTTACAGCACTTTTCGAAGTTATGCGATCATGTTCGGTTTAACGCGATTTGGCATAGATGATATGCAATAATTTCCGGTTTAACGCGATGTGGCAAACATGATATGTTTTCACTCTTGTCTTGTGTTGGAGGCTAGTAGAAAGTGACGTCACTGTTACACCATCAGTGAGGCATGTAGATTAATTACATTAGTGATATAATCATGTGGCTCGTCTAGTTTCCTCTTCTACAACATTGGCTTTTCTTATCAACATGAGTGAGAAGTGAAAGTCTGCATCACCTAGTGCAATCCAAGTGAAAAATTGGTGAACGACATTCCATACTGAACAGAAATTAGATGTAATAAGCTGAGTTGAAAAAGGTAAATGAATTGTTGGCATATGGCATAACGTTAGATTCTCTCATAGTAGCGTACACACTATACGTGATAGTGCTGATACATTTAAAGAAAGTGCTATGTCAGGAACTAAAGTGTTTGTGTAGCAAGTCTACCATGGTCGTATTGGAATGAACCATACCAAAAACTATGCATGTGAGTCTCTTACAATTTTATTGCATTAGAAAGAAAGAAATATATTGTACAGAAATGTATGTATACTGTATGTACAGTACATGCACACTACACACCCGTATGTCTGCTAGTGGTGTAGTCATACACTATATAGGATGAGGTTGTAAATCCCCTAACCCTCAGGCAATACACTGTTTTAAAATGGGAATTCTGTGTTCAACTTGTGTGATTTTGATTTGTGCGACATTTTTTCACAAACATATCCCTGGCATAAAATAAGACCTGCCAGTATAAACTGTAATCCATTGAAGAAAAATGTGTGGACCCTGATTGAGTGCAAACTGAAATATCGGCAAGTGCTGCCTGCTATCTTGTGAAACGGTGTGAGCGAAGCAGTGACCAGATGCTGATGGATGTGACTGAACTAGTATTAACTTTCTGCAGTTGTGTTACTGCATCTAAAAAGGCAAAAACTGGTGGGGGAAGATCTAGTAAGTGTGTTTCCTTTACTTACGACTCTCATCAGAAGACAGAGTGCCAGCAATAATGGCACCAATTGATCGTCCAATGCAAAAATGTGCAGCTACAGCTAGTCCTTGCCCTGTTGCTGTGAGACGACGTGGGACCAGATGGCGCAAGTATAAAATCGCAGCTAACCATGCTAAACTCAGTGTCAGAAATTCCAGAGCTTCACAACAAAGCAGCAACCACCAAGGTTTCCACAGAGCATACAATGCTGGAAACAAATGAATGACATTGAGTCACTCTCTGTTTTGTGATGTGTCATAAACATGCTGTTATGTAATTTGTGATCTTCAGGGTTGTGACACTTCGTAGCCTTGTGGGTGGTTAATTACATTTTAAAGGATCCTGATATGTCCTTATTCAACCTTACAAGTGTGACAGCAGGTTACTTTGAAGGGTTGAGGACCATGCATGGAAACTAACACAGAGCAGTAAAATGTAAACTTTCACTGCCACGCAAACCTCAGACTTCAGATACTTAACTACAGAATGCTGTATAATTAACACATTTTTTGTTTTAAGAAACTGCAAACAAAAGACAATAAAAATCTGACATATTAAAGCACACCTGTGTAAACAGTGAAATTGGAGGTTCTCATAATGGCCAGATTCCTGCCTTCTGGGTTGAAATGCCATGATGGTGGAGCCAGCAGGTCTTTTAAATCCAGTGACAGGATCCTCTGACATGTTACTACACTTGTACTTGACTGCACAGTGTCACATTACAGATGGCAGATATCTTGATAGTACAGTCAACTAGGTATCCCTGTCAGTGCATCATTTGTGACTGAAGAAAACTAAATAAACATTACCTGTATAACGCACAATGTAGAAGATGAAAGCAATGATGAGTAGGTTGGAGTGGCCACAGTAGTCTACCACATGCTGTGAGTACCACATGACAGGTATAGCAGGCAGAGCACCTGCTGTCAGCGTGAGGCATAGCAACAGTTCTGAACCAAGCAGCTCATTCAGGTGCCTGTGCAAACAGATTCATATCTGCAGCATTCCAGTAATCATATACCAGCTCTTAATATGTCACATTGGTATTCTGACGTGAACACAACATTTCAAAAAGTGACCATGTTTTGAGATAAAATAACCATCATCATCCATCACAAGTTAGGCCTTAGGAGACCAGTTGTGGCCTTGTCTAATAGTGTCTTCAAAGGTCTTCCAAGTCATCTTTGTCCATTCGGTCTATATTTCAGAATTATTTTTTGGCATCTTGTTGTTGTTCGTTTTTGTTACATGTTGTAGCCAATTTGATATGTATTTTATAAGTATCTCTTCAACTGGTTCTTCTTTAAACGCTTCCAAAATTTATTGATTCCTTTAGTGGTCAAAATGACGTCCCTATATTTGAATTAATATAATCTGACTTAAGTCCTGAACATGGAGCTAGTATGTTTCTCTAAACAATGGTAACTACTTAATAGACCACATGGTATCATGTCCCATTCCCAGTGTATGCAAAAGTGTGTTCATTAACTACTGCTAATTAACACATTCCACTTTGATAGCCACCAGATCACCTTGCAATGGAAAGAACTCATATGGATCGACCACCTCCACATCTCCATTGATTGATTATACTTCCTCTCCATTGTACTGCCCTATATATGACACTAGTTATCTAGCCATTCTGTTCATACAAATGTTAGTAGTGATAATTAATAATAACCTCTGCTAGTGATAAGAGGTTTGGGCTGGTTGGTATACATCAAAGTGGAGTGGAGAGGAATACAGCAGTATAAAGACAGTGGGATATCTTGGGATGAATCATCCCCACCATTAATGGAGCTTCTTCCCATGGTCTATCATAATTTTCATATTTCTTATGGCCCTACCTATAACTAAAAATCATGTTTGTATTTGTGATTGTTAGTTGAAATGGCTAATAAATACGAGGGTGAATCATATGTCCTGAATCTTTTGCAGTGATAGAATTCAATAAAATCTACTTGGGCGACAGCTGCACCTTGACACAGCTTTCTGCCCAAGAAGATTTTATTGAGCATCAATCATACTTACATTTAAACCTTCAATGACCAAGATTAACCTGCATTATACATAAGTATTCAGTCTGTATCTCACAGTAAACACACTTCAACATGGTTATAAAAACCATTCAGTTAATGCTGTACAGGGAAAAAATCGGTTTGTTTTGAGATCCATCCACAACACATAAATACACTGTGTGGGCAGAACATAGATTTTGTGAATGTTAAACCTGGTGGTGCATGAAAAAACCACTGGATTTTTGGGTTAGTAAGATGAAGTAGCTTAAAAAACAGAAGGTGAAGAAGGGTTGGTTTTTGTTGTTATAGCAAGTCGTTATTAACCAAAGCACAAGTTAGCAGTAATGGAATTATGTTTGAGTGAGTATGACAGTGTCCACCTTTGACAAAACAGTTTCATGTAGAAACAGCATCACTTAATGCACATTGGTACACTTCCAGGTTTAAAAAATAATTAAAGTCTTCCCAGTTCATGCCATGAAAGCATGCAGGGAGAGCAAAGTACCTTGATACAAGTATAGCTGTGTTTCCAGAACTTTGTATGTTGTTGACATTTTACGTCTAGTAATTGTTACAAATTCAGTGTGTTTTATTATAGTCGGAAGTGAAACTTACCATGGCAAATATGAGTCGAGGGCACTCCAGAACATTCCCAACAGGATAAGTATAAATGTGAGTGCAGTTAGTTCCCAGGTGTATCGAGGTACTCCCAGTGTTACTGATCCTTTGGTATGCCACCACCAGTCTGGCTGACCAAGCGGCAAAGACTTAGCAAAGATGACCACTACAGATGCACAAATCATCAGAACAGCACAGGCAACGAACTGCACCCAGTAATGTGGTTGTCCAAAATCATATGTTGATAGAAAGCCCATGACAAGCCCACTGATGGCTAACCCTATCCAGCCCCATGCTAACTGGCGACCCACATCACCATGGCCAATGCTGGTCTCATGTGTTGCTACCACAATGATGGCTGCCAATAGAGCTAGGGCAGCTGTTGGAAATATGTCTGCTACTGATCGCACCTGTGAAGAACAATAAAACTGTGAAGAGTCGTTTCTGTCACTCATAGACAAGGCGAAGCACCATGTGTTATGACTACCCTCTTGTTTCATTACATCACTGAGCTTCCTAACATAAATAAATTTAAATTTTATTGGCCACAGTTGCATTTGATATATGTTCATATAGATAATTTACTGTATGCACATGTAAAGGTTAGAATGAAACATACAGCATCTCTATTAGTCTCTAGTAAAAAGGTCTGTCTAGAAGTGAATGTAGAGAAAACCAAGTATTTGTTAATTTCTCCTTCCCAGACTGCAAGAAAAAAATCATGAAATGAAGATGGCTAATAAATATTTATGGTTATGTAATGTTAACCAACAAAATGCATACTTTTTAAATAAATGTTTTAAATCAATTCAATTCAACTGAATTAAAAACCATATATTTTTTTGGTTAACATTACATAACTGTATCACAATGCTCGGTAAAAACATAAAATATTTATGGATGACAGTAAGAAATCAGAATTATATCCATGAAGAAACAGAGAGCAAATTAACTTTTAGTAATGCTTGCTACACTTCAGTTCAGAATTCTATTTCTTCTCACCTCCTGACTATAATTAATGTACAGACTACACATTTATTCATACAACAGTATACTTTATGTGTTGCTTTGTGTAAGTATGAAACTTCATCTCTTGCCCTGTACATGGATTGTGTTTTACAACATGGGGCTGTGGAGGATATTTGGATCTAAGGGATAAGAAATGATAGGCAGAAGGAGAAAACTGCATTTGGAGCAACTCATGATTTGTACTATTCACAATACATTACTAGTATGATGAAATGGAGCATGAGATGGGTGAGGCATGTAGCACAGTGGAGAAATAAGAAATGCGTACAAAATGTTGATCTGAAAGAACTAAACAGAGGAGACAATGGGAGACACATGAACAGAACTAATAATGATGGATACTTTGTAAATGGTAACTTCCTTTTAGTGCCTCAAGATGCTTCTGCTAGCCTGACATGAGCACAGAATTTTACTGCTCAGCACCTACACATGAGTCTCTCTCAGTGGTGATTATTTAGGGAATTGATGCTCTGTAGTAAGGTGGAAATGTACTGTTGTTACAGAGGATCCTGCTGCCTCCATAATCAGGATAATACAGTGTCACATCCTATAAAACAGCAATCAGTCATGATAAACTGATGGTGATGAATGCAGTGATAGTGGTGGGCAGTAGAGGGAACCTTTGTTGAAACATGTTACTTTGTGGATTCACAATCTTTTACCTGAGAGGTGAGGGATATGGAAGGCATGCAGAAAAATATACCAGACATGGCCAATGTGTGACCCAAGACTATTAGCACACAGTGCCATTATCTTACTCTGAGATCACCAGGCATCATAAGGATGGTGATAATAATGATATGTGGTGGATGATATTTACACAGCAGTAAATATTTAAGCACTGCAACATTTATGAGACAGACAGTTTGGCTGCAGTGAAGATCCATATTATGATCCTGTGAAGATGGAAGCAGTATGTTCCTCTGAAACTTCAGTACTCGCACATCTCACTACACATTATCACAACACAGAACACTTCAGCACTACAATATTAATTTCAAAAGCTGAATAGGAATGGTTTTAATCTTGGCATTTACTTACAACTAAATATGTCCAGAATGAGACAGCTGGGTTCCCTCTGATCCTCTGACAGGGACTGGCTGCCAGCAAACTGCTATCCCCTTCCTGTTCCACATCACAATGTACTATGCAGGTCTTATTATCTATCCTGCCTGGAAGATTTGCAGGGATACGACAAGAAAAATTTTTTCCACTGTCAGGAATTATATCATAGTGACAAAACTGTCCTCTGGGTTTTAATTCATCAGTATCCAAACTCACATTGACAGAGATTCTTTCACTGTCTCTTGTGTATACTTTGCAATTGGTTGCACCACCTGAATCTGTGTAGCAAAGGTGCGGAAGCTCTGGAAGTGTGGGATCATCTGCTTGGCGCTGTTTACGAACATTGTCACTGAAATCTATGAATTGATCCTGCAAAAGACAGTTGGCACAGTGTTAAAATAGCATTCTTAGCAAAACTCAGAGAGGTACTTTAATTATGCAGACTTCCAGACATTATAAAGTAAATTGTTTGCAAAGCTGCTTCCTGTGATGAAAATTTAGGCACTTACATGTTTCCACACACCTGTACACCCACACACACATGTAAAATACTATGCATACCATGTCTACATATCTGCACTTGCTTTGTCAATATGTTTGTTACTTGTCTTTCTGTTCATTATTGAACCCTTCATTGACCATGGAGTTTAAACCTAACTACTGTTCAGGACAGAGGTGTTTTTAATTTATAGTAGCCTTAAAATGCATTCACGACCATGCAGTGCACCGAGGCCAGCAGTATATGAGGAGCTGTACAGAGTACCAAGGCCAGTATTGAAGGTTTAATTAACAAAAATACTGGTATAGTACAAATCTTGAAAATATTGTTTGTGTGATTACAGAAAATATCACTTAAAAAGACTTTGTACTATAGGGTTATTATCATATTCCCAGTTGCTGCAGGCTTGTATATTGTATTAAGGTAGACTACTTGGTTGGCCACCCTCATGGGGAGTGGAGCAACAGCAGGAAATGACAAATGATAGTTGCATTAAAATAACAACCATGAATTAAATAAGCTATTACTCTGACCTATTAAAGTATTTGTCAGTGTTCAATCCAAAAACTGCAATTGAATTCACAGTTTCTTAAACACCCACCCAGAATTTTCTCTATTTAAAATTATTCTCAAAACAGAAACAAAACAATATGAAAATCTAACATCAATTTGTAAAAGTTCTTATAATATTTACATCCTCCTCATCTTCAGGAGAGACTTCTAATGAAGGTTCACTGGCATCGCCACTTCCTTCCATATCACCATCCACATAAAGTGTTTCTTGAGTTGTTGTACTTGTAGTCTGTGTCTCGAACAACCCGAGTTTTCCTATTTCTGCATACTCTCCTTTACAGTCATACTGGCAGTTTATAAGATTTAGCTCTCCCACCTGCAATGACATACAGTGAGCACTCATTGGTACATTATGTCATGTTAGCAAGAGCAGCACTACGTCTTATCCACAGATAATTTTTATCACTATTTAAAGGTAAAGATTAATTCTACAGGCACTACATGCCTTGGTCTTCTTGTGGAGGTACAGCTTCTGTCTTAAACTTTGACACTATATGCACGTGAATGATTAGCGTCACAACCTGGACACTTAACCACTGCTAACAGAGCTGCAGGTAGCCTTTGGACAAGTAGTCGAGTAGACCCCAGATCCAAGCTGGATAAGCGGCAAATGGATCAAACCCTTATTCCCTGACAGTCCATCCCATAGCCTAGTCACTATACTATTTGTTCAGTACTTCAGTACATCAAAAGTTCACTGAACTTTCGATGACATGTGTCAACTACGTATTTGTTTAAATTCTACAAATGTTCTGGATTATCTCTTACCTAAAACTGTGAATATTAAATGTGGAGTAATAGGTGATGAATGAAGTATTCTGTCAGGGTCCAATTCTTACACAAAGTGTATGATCTACAATCACACAGTTCAAGCCTCACTCGGTTTTTGGCTTGGATTTTCTAAATGAAGGAAATTACAATCTAGCTCAGACAACTCCATTAAGTACTGAGATGTCTGACTGAGAAACATCGAATTTTATAGTTATTTTTGTTTGTTAGTCCATTCAAAGCATCAAAGCACAGTCTATGACACCTAGTGCCTGGGATTTGAGATTCTCACAGCGGTGTTGATGAAAATTCAAATTTCCTGGGATGTTACTTATATTTTGCAGAAGTACAGTGCCATCACCTTCGAAGTTAAACCATCCAAGAAGACCCAGAAAATTGAGGCGCTACATCCCTACAATATACCATTCAATACTTACCATTCAATGCAGCAAAACATCTGAGAAGATTTGAACCCCACAGCAATACTGCTGTGAAAACCTGAAATCTCACATAAATCCTTCAGGTAAGATTTTTTGGCAGGCATAGAATAGTAGTTTGTACATTGTGAACATCAAGTGTTATATTAGCCTTTTGACGCCTAATGTCAACTATAGTGGTCGTACCACACCGCTAACCTCTAAAGTTGCATTTTATATATTTATTCAACAAATACAGGTACTGAATATTTTAAACATGGTATACACTCTCCGTTTTTTTCTCTTCAAAATGCAGTTTGTTTCATAATTGTAACATATTTGGTTCTTGTATTATTCACATTTTATATATAGGATGTGCTAAAATTAAAAAAATAATTCTGGCGCCAAAAGGTTAACTGCAGTACTTAGTGACAGCAAGAAGGCTGTATGGAGATAACTGACCTCATGTGTATCCCATGAATGACAGGCAGGATCAGTACATCTCTCATGTCGTAACAGTGCTCCCTCTGGACCACAGAAGAAAGAAACAGCGGGCTTGTGATCAGAGTCAAATCGGGTAACAGTTGGGATGCACATGAGTAGAGCATAGAACACTGCTGCCAACAACATGATAAACACAAGCATCACTCGCATCCCACGTCCATTGTTGGCCTGAAGACCACTCAGTCGATCTACTAATGGGCATGCCAGCCATGGACCAAGAAGTGCCACTATAAACAATTGAATATCACAAACCTTAAGATTTACAGTACAGTTGGGTTCATGGTGTTGTCTTAACACTGTGAGCTTCATTATTTGTATTACTACAACTCTTACAGCATGTAAGGTCAATAGAAACAAATAATAGGGCTAGAGAAAGTGGACATGAATCTTACACTCTCTTTCACCTCCTCTGACCTTCAAAAATATATTGGAGAGATGAATTAACTAGACACAGTTACCTGAGTATGTAATAATGAAGTTGTTTTATGTGTAGAATATTTTCCAGAATCTGTGTTTTTGTTCAAATGTATTCCAGTGGATAGCACTTGAACTAGAAATGGCTGAAAAATTTCATCACTTCTAATATATGTTGGAACAGATTATAATTTGTAACAATGAACACATATTTTGCAAATGCTGACATAACTGACAGTGAAATGATATCTTACCTAAGGGAGCAACTGCAGAAACAGTTTGTGATTCAATTGCTGTGAGGCCAACTTTGCGCATATGCAATGGTAAAAATGGAAATATACACCCAATACCTGGCAACATAAATTAAATTACCATTAATTATGTGACAGTGCAATGTAGAATATTACATATCTTTGATTTTTTTAAATTTACTTATGATACATGAAGTGAGCTGCAAAGGGGTAGAATGCCAGCACACTTCTTTTTCACACAGCTACCTGTATGTAATCTGAGTCACTAACAGCATTGTGCACTTACCCACAAAAGCTTTTATGTTACATTTTCAATTCAATTCAATTTACTTAATCCACATTGATTATTACTAGCTTATGTAAGGGCTCAGTGTGTGATATAAAGAGCATTGTTACATAAACCATAAAAGCTTTTATGCTACAGTGATTATTACCAGCTGACAGAAGGGCCCAGCATGTAAAGGAGCATTCTTTATTTGAATAAGATTTTCCATATCTATAGAACCAAAAAGAGGGAAGTTTAGGGAAATCTGTTTTGATGTTGTTGGCTGTCCTCAGTTAGTTTACACTTTTGTTGTGATGATGGAAGTTAGGTACATAGTTTGAATTTCAGTGTAACACAAATTCAGCATTCAGACTCACCAGGTTAGTCCAGTTCATTTGTCTTGTTTTGTGATTATGTACATGTAAAATACATCTAATTGAATGACAAATCTTTGCAAGGCTATTTGTATTTAGAACCTGTTGTGGCATGGGTGTTGTACATTTAGGAGACATGAATTACTTTATAGGCTGCACAATCATATCACAAGAATGCAGTAAAAATGCAATTAAAATAGTACAAAACCACTTTCATTTGAACCCAACAGCTGCTGTAATGTTATTAATTTTTTGCAAAATTGTTGCAGTGAAAGTAAGGTTACATTCAAGATCAGAAACAAACAGTATGGTTGACCAGCCAAATTACAACTGACTACCACGAAATCAAAGGAATTCCACATTTTTTAAATATATTTTGTTCAGAGCTGTTACCATTCTTTTCTGCCCCCACTGTATTGCTACAAGCACACAATAATCTCTAAAGTTATTTCATTTCATGACATGTACTTAATGAACTGGAAATTGGGTGTAAATTATATTCTGAGAGTACATGATAACCAGCTCTATTGGTATATATTCCCACAGGGTAGTAGATGTTTTTGTATCCTAGGAATATTTTGAAATTGAGTAGCTTATAATTTTAAATAGCAGTCTTCCTTGCAATTCAGACTAACTGAACATGCAGAAGTACCAAAACAACATAACTCCAGAACTCGTTTAGGTGACTCGGCTGTTACCTCACAGTAACCCTCAAAAGCCTACATTATGGAGACCAACTAGTGTTGTGTAGGGAATTAAATTCAGTTTATTGCAAGTCCTGGAGAACACGTAAATACACAGTGTGGGCAGAACTCTGAGTTTTTTCATGTTAAAGCAAGTGGTACATGTACTTAGCCCTGTGCTTTAGAGGGATGAATTACAAGCAGCACACTATTAACAGTGGTGTACAATGTCATACTTCCTACTGCTACTCAAGTCTATTTAAAGTCTCTGGAAGTACAGCCTGAACTACCTATACTAAAGACTACCATCACCACTGGACAAAATGCATGATTCAAACCCATATTATTTTTAAGCTAACTTTAATTAGTTTTTCCATACTTACGTTTTCTAGAATGGGGTACTACCAGGCTTTGGTATGAATTAAAAAACTGCCATTCACTGTAAATGTACCACCCAGTTTTCTGCGCATTCTTACACATCATTAGTTATATTGATATGTTCCATCTTAAGTAAATGTGTTGGTATTTCTCCGTGTACATCTAACTACTATTCCAAGAAATTTCATATACTTGTCTTACATATCTGAGGTTCAGGGCTCATATTAACACCTATTTCACAGGACTGTTAAGAAAAGTAACCAAGGAAAAAGGAACAAAAGAAATATTAACTTAAAAAGAAACTGGCATTTCAGAACAAGTATTTATTTAAACTCTAGTAGGATATAACATAGGTGACTAAATCACATGAAACAGCAAATGAAAAAATGAAACACAAGACAATGCCAATTCAATCAGTTAACAAAACTTAAATATATTCACAATTTAAAGGTTTCACCTTTAATACCATATTAATATATGAAAAATTTGTGACAAAACTTAAGGCAAGTTATATTGTTTTATCATTAGTCTGTATAATATGTAAAGTATATACAACATTTACAAAACACGAACATACACTGTGGGATTTGGAGTTTTCACAATGAATACTGCCGTCTGCTGGGATCTGATGTGACACAGCTTGCTAGACGGATTACAGTATTTTGGAGGACCTCTTCTATTGTGAAGCTGGGGACAGTAATGGTCCTCCCTAATGTTGGCAAATATGTATCACAATACACATAACATAGCCATATTCATGATTATACTCTGTCAAGTTACAAAAAGCATATTTATAAGCTAGTAAATCCCCACTTTGCTTTCAAGGTAACATGGACACAACCATTCATTTCTATATTGAAAAAAGGACTTTACAGAGCTGTAACTAGCTAATTTTGTGCCTGAGAGAAGAATATAAAATCATGCCCCCTATACTTTTACTACATTTGTTTTGTTAGAAAGGCAAATACATAAATAACATACAAAAATAATAATAAAAACAACAGTAACACATTGTTTATTTGCTATGGGATAGTGTTTGGGAGAGCAGATGCATATTTTATACATTTTTTTCTACACCCTCTGCCTTACAGCCTGCTCTCTCTGGTTATAGCTATGGGATTTCATATACAAATATAAATTTTTAACATATTACAGTTATATCATGCTACAAGAAAAAAATGTGGCATCACACTGCTAATTTTATTTTAAAACAGGGGCATTATATGTCTGCATGTTCTCTTTGTAATTTTATACACACAGCCTAGAGGATGGCCATATGTACAATATTAGTCACAACATGTCACAGGACAGCATGTATCAAACAAAAGAAGTGTGGTGCAGACCCTAACATGTATTGCCTACAATAAGAAGAGCAACTGAAACATTCAATTTTTACACATGAAATAATAAGAATTCCTGCTCTCTAATGAAGATCATGCTTATCATTTCAGTGTCTTATTCAGTTGATGACATAAGGCATACATTCTGATGTTGCTGGTATATTCTGTTTAAAGCAGCATGACATTGTCTTGGTCCATACACAAATGCATAAACAAACAAAACATTACAAGAACCTGAACACAGTTTAAATTCATCATGACTGTCATCAAAGAAATTCCTAATGCAAAATACATGCACAAAATATTATGCAAGAACAATGAATTCTTGTGAAGTCACCGAGACAAACGTATTCTAAGCTGTTAAACAGCCAGTGAAATTACATAATCACATCTCTGAATGACTAATGTTCTAAATCGGTGATTTCATCCACTAAAACTTACTTTCATTGCTTGATAAAGATACTTATACTGGGGATGAAACATACATGAACTCAGAAGTAGTACCAAGCAAAACAACAAACATCTTAATTATATGCAAATTTATATAGACCAGAATTATTGGTACGCATTGTCAACTTAATCCTCCTTAACGAGTTGTGGTTGCTGATGTAAGAAAGTTATAATGGCACCAGAGAAAAGCAAAGGATATGTAAATATTAAGGCATATTAAATTTTACTTTTGTAAGGTACTTAAGTGCTATATATAAATTAATGAACTTCAACACAAACAGTACTGTCTGATGCATACTGATGTTCTGGATCATAAGACTTACCAACTTTAATTTTGCAAGGAGAAAATATTTTATAGCATATATTTAAAATCCACGTTTGCCGCCAAATGAAGGAAAATAGTGTTGCTACACAAAAAAGCAGCATAATGGTTCATCTCTCCCATCATGTCAGCTTCCCCTTTGCTTCCTCCACTGATGTATCCTTTCCTCAGTCTTCCTGCCCCTCTGTTCATTGGTACTCACCCAATTTGAGCACAGCATATTGCCTCTAATGAGCTGGGTGAATTCTAAGAAATGTAAGTTGATACAAATGATTCTCAGTTCTGTATGCTGGCCAATTATACCTTCAGTTGATAACAAATGCAAGAAATTTAAGCAGTATTTTCCAAAAACAAAAAAATGGGATTGAACTTATTGATCCAGAAAATACAGCTGTAGAATGGTTGGCACAGTGCTACAAGCCAGAAGGTCGTGGATTTGATTCCCGATGGTGTCATTGGAGTTTTCTTTCGACATAATCCATCCAGATACACTATGGCCCTGGGGTCGACTCAGCCTCTAACAGAAAAGAGTACCAGGAATATTTCCTGGGGAGAAATGGCGGCTGGTGTGCGTATGGCTGATAACTTTACCACATTCATGTGACGAGTGTCTTGAAATCTGGGAGCCTCAACGTCCTGAAACCCTCAGGGCATGTAATTGGATTGCTTTACCTTTACATGTATGGTTGTTAGTGATAATTTATTCATGCATGTGCTAAAAGTTACAACTAACCATGGACGTTATGATACCAGTAAGGAACTGAATGAGGTCTTACACAGGTTTATACTAGTATCAGTTCAGAACACAACACCATGTGGTATACCCAAGACACAGGTGGCTTCATATGAACAGACAGCTTGGGATGTTGATGGAAATGTTTATCCCTGATGCACTGTCCTGGGGATGGCAAATTGGTAGCAGTTACAGCACAGTGGTGGGTATATAACAGGAAAGGTCCAAGAAGTGCCTTACAAATAACTTCACCCTTGATTATCTCAGAGAACAAGCAACATCACCAGTTGTTCTGTCACCTAAATACACAGGTGGAAGGATACGAGTGGTAGGAGTGTGAATGGCCTTTTTATATATATGTATAGGCTCGTGTTGAGAGATGTGCAGGTCAGTTGATGTGAATGGTGACACCGATATGGCATGACTATTAACCCTTTGATGCCGGAATTAAATCCCTCTGAGCAATGCTGCCTGCCAGAATTTTTTACTGGAGATTTTAAATTTTATTGCTTGCTCTTAGGAAAAAAAAAAAAGCATATCTCATAAGACTTTTCCTTCAAATTTAATGAAATAAAATTTTGCATTCTGCATATGAATTGGTTAATCCAGGCAAAAATGTTCACCTATTTTTATAATAAATTTAGGCCTGTGAATCACACGCATTATATAAAATGTGGTGTAAATAGTTCATTACTCACATAATTCTGGTTGCTGCAGGTCTGTGGCACCTTGGATCACTGTTTTATCACGACACACAGTATTCATAATTGGGGTGATTTACAAATTTACTTTGGTCTGATATTCCACTAAACAAGGCACCACACTCAGGCCCACATCACATCTAGCTCATTTATACACTGCGCCCTTTCTCTGGCCACAAGAAGAACACAGACGACAGGGCAGTTGGATGGATGGTTTCACTGGCTAATGTTTGTTATTGTGACTCTCAAGTTGGAAAATATTTTTTTATTCCGACTCTGGTGCCAGCAATCAGAATTTCACTGATGGCTTCTTCCTCAAATTTGATTTTTTTCCTGGCCATTGCAGAAGACACCTACAACAGTCTGCCTTATTTACACTCCTCTGTATGACTCAGCACAGTTGCAGTAACCCAATGCCACTAAGATATGAACATCTTCTACAGTGACAGCAAAACAGATCTAAAGCTATGATGTGACTGGTGTGAAAACTGCAGCTATTCGAGGGTGCCCAAGACATTTTTAGTAGACTGACAGCTGTTTATTGCATGTTACTACCCCACAACTCCTACAGATTACCCCAGCACTACAAGAGGCACATCTCTGGGCACTCCTGTGGCTGAAAAAATCGATCTTTGTGGATATCTCTGATTTTTGAGCATTAGTTTTGTCTGAATTATATGGGTACAGTATGCCACTGACAACTTTTCTGGACAACAACTGGAGTTCAATTCATAGGTCATTGTTGATATTTCAACCCAGAGTGAACTGCAGGGTGAGCAATAAACAAGGCAAGCTGTCTTGAACAGCATTACTCACTGAAATAACTGCGCAGTTGCTGTGGGTTGACATATGAATCAGGGTATTTGGAGGGGTTTAGGAAGTGGAGGGGGTCCATTCTGGCTACACAGGGAAACCCTGACCTTCAAGGTTCTTGCAGCATACCAAAACACAGTAGTATTTCAGATAGGAGTGAACAAAATTCCTTCAAAATTTGACTGTTTGCAACATCTTTAGAAGTAGTTTGGTGTTAAAGGGTTAAACAGACACTACTTTCCTTGGAGGCTATCTGCTGTGTTGTTTCTTTCACGAAGTAGAGTAAGGGTTTCCTAAGATCTACTTAGGGAAAAGCCATCCTCCCTGTTTATGTTCTTTGGGTGCAGTTCAATCTGTAGTGCTTCCCTCATGAGCTGGTCCATGCACCCCAATTTTCTGGACGGGATTCTGGTGCTATTAAGCCAGATCTGGTGGCCATAGCCAATGTTGTGTTCTGACACTGCTGACTTCTGTGGCTGGTATAGTCAGATGTGGCGGTGGTGTTTCCTGATCCTGGTCTAGGTGGATTTACCAGTCTGTCCAATATACACTTTGCTGCACTCATATGGAATAATATATATGCCTGAAGATTTTAAGCCCAGGTTGTCTTTGACAGGATGTAGCATTCAAGAACTTATCCTAGATGGCAGGCCAATGGTCTTGATCTTATTATTTGATAGCATTCTGCTGATGCAGTTGCAGTGCTCTGGAGCATGGCTGGGTAGGTGACTATTGTGTGTCGATCTCTCAGTGGTCTGATCTACTGTGGTGGATATAGAATACACTGGATTTTTTTTTGGCTATGTCTGTTGTTAGGCAAGGTAGACTGGAGTGTATTAATTCAGCTTGGAGACTGTGCAGGTTGCAGACTGCTCTGGTTCTGCGTGCCAAATTGGACACCACTGACAGTATGTTCACCGGGTGGCAATGCAATTTTGTGTTTAGGTACAGATTCATGTAGGTTGCTTTTGTGTATATTGTGTGGCCCAAGGAGCCATCATCTCTACTGTAAATGTCAATACTGACACAGGCAGGAGTCCATCTGTCTGTCTCAGTCTATGTGTTGAACAACAGACACAATATATTTGCCTTACCATCACACTGTATCATACCATGCTTCAATGCCCACCATTTCTCAAAACATATTTTGTTTTTTCTACTCAACTTAGGTGAATGAGACTTTTAATAATGACATTTTATACTTCAAAAAATACTAGAGTGAACATATTAAGCACTAGGCATCTGTAGCATGCTGTACACTTCAGTTAACACTTTGATCATATCGAAATAAAACACAACTGAATACACATCCTCTCTACACACTCACAATTACGCTGCTCGACCATTAACCCTTTAGCTGCAGAGCTGGACATTTAAATTTTAGTGCACCCTTTTAGTAAAACATGATTTTTTAATGATTTTCTTTCCACGCCCTTACTCTACACACACACACACACACACACACCCCCCCAAACTCTTTGTGTCCTATGTTACTGTGTTATACTTAAAATAGCAATCAACATACTGGGCATGTTGGTGTTATCAATTTTTGTTGCAGTGTTATGTACTTGATTATTTTCCATTTTTAATAGTTATTTATGTTTAATGCAACTCAGTGCAAAAAACTGAATTAATTTACACATTTCTATGCAAATCACTGGCACAAGCCAAAATATCATGGTAATTATGGTTTGCCATCCTAGAACTATACAGACAGAATATAATAGTTTGGGTTGGATTTGAACCCATACTGACTGCGGCAAGCCTGAATATAATCAGATATAAATGACCATGTCCAACCAAAATCCCTACAGAATAGACACATGTAAAATTCTATCTCTCATTTCAATCGAAGTATCTTCCTTTCAATCAAAAAAGTATGTCCCTGACAAATGGCCTCTTCTCTCCACCTAATTTTTGATCTGTGGCTTGAAACATTTTTATAATTTTAGAACAAGCATTTTTTAAATATATCAATATTTAATACAATATGTATTTTTACCGAAAGGGACTTAAAAAGTGTTGGTATAACATACTGTAACCGTTGGGGTAGGTTTGACTCTCTTGACGAAAGGTTATACATTGGTCCCCATGTAGATTTATAAGTCCAACAGGGTGCCACAATAATTGGGGGGAATTAGTCATTACGAAGGCTAGTGGACTTTATAACAGCAGGGTCATAAATAACATTCAGGGTTTTCTGGAGCAATGGAAGCATGTTCAACTGCATTTGTGCGGAACCTTTTGTAGTTTTACACCACGACAGATGTGAGACACTTGACTTTTGTTCTGTTTTAGTACAGTCCAAGGAACATAAATGACTGCTAGAAGTGTTATTTATATAATGTTTTTGAGCATGAGAGCAGAAAATCACAAGAGAAAGTTAAGTCAGTGAGAGACAAGAGTTCAACGTTAGCAGTAGCACCCAAGGGAGGTATATGTCGTGTGATGATCTTGTAACTAAAAACAACTGCCGTGGTTACTTCAGATTGGTGGCTGCTAGAAGTTGGTGTTAAATTGAATTAAGTGGGAAATAAAATAAATGATCTATTATCAGTAGCTAGTGCTGACACTGTGAGGTCCGTCTGATACAGCCTACACATAAATATTCCCTGAGACAAAACATGCAAACCGGTGCGAGCTAGTCAGGTCTTTGTATGGGTATGAAAGAACGGTAGCAATACACTTCAAAATTCATCCAAATGACAGTGCATATGTCTTTTCACATTTTTCATACTTTATGTAATTCTTTCATGAAACATTTGTTTTGAACCCTCACATTTTATGGGATCATTGTTTTTTACAAATACTGCTTGGCACTTCATGCCGCTACTCCAGTGCATGTGTGAATGGGCCACTCAGCAGCCACAGTGTATATCATATGCAAGCTGAAAGGAAATGACATATGAAACTGCTCAGCTAAAGTAAAGACCCTATACATAATCACATGCCCTCGAAATAAAAATCTGATATGTTATTAATTTCATCCATCTTGTAATCACATAAAAAACAATTTGCCCACATTCTTCCATAATTTTTGTGTTGTTCTTAATTTCCATGTTGTTCTATGTATCGTTTGTTTTGTGTCCTTTGTATTGTTTGTGTGTAAATGTGTACTGTGCTACTGCCATCGGGTGGCTACCCAATTGCAGTTAACAAATATATCATATCAAAATCAAAAGTTCTTTTGTTCCATTTTGGTTAGTCATAAAAATATACACTCTGTTAATACATATGCAAGGAAGTAAAACAACAATATTTAATGTAATATCTGTTAACAATGAAATTAACTGCTCATAGTCTGTTCAAAATTGAAATATATACCTTCTAAATCTTGCATTTTAAATAGAGCTCTAGAACAAAATCTTCAATCAAATGTAGTAATTTGTTGTCTTTCCTGATTTGTTTAGAGCTTTTTACATGGTACTGCAGTGAAACTGGCTTATGTCATTTTCTATATGCAATTTTGTTTCATGTGAGGGGGACTGTGGTTAAAACAAACATATGGAAATCTTTGGGAGTACAGAGTACACTGGCTAAAATGTAGTCAACTCTTTCTGGTAATATTGTCATGAGCTCCATAGACCCGTGCACTCCCATAGCCACTCTGAATAACAAGCTCTCCCAAGTCATTCCCAACCTCATTCCAGAGCAGTATTTCCAGCCTAGGCACACTATCGACTTGTGAAATCACTTGAGCATGCAATGTCTTGTTATATACTAAACAGGCAAGGAACTCACATGCTTCTGTACTTTCATTTACATCACCCACATTTGCTAGAACACACTCAATGGCTTGGAATGGCAAGTGCAGGTATTTTGGCTCTATAGCACGAACATCAGAACCATTCACCCATTCCTTATTTCCATGATCAACGTAACAAACACAAAGTTGCGTATCTGTGTTATCCACAACACGAGCCCTGTAGAAGCGGCCGTCTTTACTGAAGCGTGCAACTACTATTTGACCAATTGCAGGCATGATGGTACATCGTTTCATGATTTTCACATTATGCTTTTCATTCATATAATCATTCAATCTTTCCAATGTTTCTTCTCTTTCATAATCTTCATCTTCTTCTGTATCTACTCTTTTGACCTGAACTCTGTCACAGTAGCTCTGATGCTTATCACAAATGACAGCATAAAACTTATTTACTTGTGTAATATGAGTTACCTGTATCAATATATTATCTCGTACATCTGGAAGTACAAGTTTAGAGAATGAATCTTGGAACATTTTATCTCTATCCATTGTCCAGCCATCTGGGTTTAGATATATATGCTCCTTCTGGCACGTTTCACCTTTGTAACACATACCGTCCTTAGCATAGAATTTACAGACCCTGGTCTCATCCTGTGCCTTGTACCCTGTCACAACATAGCAACTGTCTTCATTATCATGATATAGAGTATTGAATTCTGAATAGTAATCTTCGGACATTGGATTCCAGACATGTGCAACATGCCTAGCCACGTGCTTGGACACATCTGACACAGGAGGCACTTCTCTATTTGATGACTCTTCAGATTTTGGATCCTGTGCAACAGATAATGAATTATGCGTCGGAGAAGAGCTTACAGCACAACCGATATCAATCATATGTTCATTGATAGTGCAGCCATCAGTTTGGTACTCCTGTAAGAGAACTGGAAGTGAGCAATTAGTGTCATCCCTGGCCTCCACCAAAATCACGGAGTAGATGGACTCCATGTTCACAAGACACTTGAAGATATCTGCTGCTTCTTGGGACCAAGATTCTGATATTTTACCCTGTGCTGATGTAGTGGGGTAGATCATTGCCAAACTGCATTTTGTGGCACAAACTGGTAAATTTGCAAACTCACTTCTCATTGGCTGTAACATGGAAAAGTGTACTAAAGCCATGTTACCATAATCTACATATTGTATGCTCACTTCATCACTGTCATTGTCCTCATTCCAATCAATGACTTTCGCTCTATACCATCTTTCATCAGCACCATAAAATGCAGCACAAAATAAGCCAACACAAAACTTTGCTTCTTCCTTTGATTTAAATGAAATGCAGGCTGTCCTGTAATACTCAGTCATTTTGTTTTGGAGGGTATCAATTTCTGTGTTGTCCTCACATACTGTGTGAATATAAAACTCACCCGGATCTTCAATGTGTGCCAGCATTGCTTCATACTGTTGCCCAACTGAGGACAGACGTACAGCCTGATGAAGGAAAATATTTTTCTCTTTTGACAGATGCAATGAAAATTCTCTAGTTTTGTCCCTATTTACACACAAGGACCCAACACTGCTTCCACTGTGATCACATACCATGTGTGGAGAGCAAGAATTGAACTCCAATGTAATTTCACTGTTCATAGGTAAATTCATGTTTAATGGTGAGGCTGCTGGTTCACTGTTATGACTTGGCTGTGGGGGGTATTGCATGTGTTGTACTGATGCAGGATCTCCTTTGCCTTGACTCTGGGGCTCACTGTGTCCCATGATAAATGTTGCAGGACAGGATACTGCTGAGTTTAAAATCTGAGTTGATAGGGGTGAGACCTTTGTAATACTCTCCAAGTACAACTTCTTTTCGGTGCATTCCTCTTCGTCTATTATAATTGGATCCAAATATGTAAACAGAGACTTCAGTATTCTCTCATCTTTAGTGTTCTCCTTCATTTCTTCCAGTTTGGGAAGTACAGAGTCTAAAATCCAGCTCCTCAATTCAATTCTATTATTCATTCGTAAATCATTATAACACTCTATCTCAGCCAAAAACAGGGGTGGATCTCTATCAATCTTCCCACAAATGGTCACAACTAATGCTGACTCAGTCAGGACCTTACAGAACAATGGTGTCACTTGATCATTCCACAAAGAAGGATCACCTAAGTCCCCTTGCACACGACAATTTAAAGCTTGGGCAGGAATTTCTAGAAGGTCTTCGTCAAGTTTAAAGATCATGTCTTGTTCAATTTTTCGTGTCCTACCACTGTCAACATCAAGCACCATGAACTCAACCGGTTTTCTGAAACGAATTTTCAGAACTTTACCACGAAAACACTTAGTGCCATCAAAAGCACAAACATATGTACCAATGTATGGGAAAGGCATTTCGAGTGGGTGCAACTGTTTGTTATGATGGCGAGATAACATGGTTTCATTCAAAAAGTCGAGCGATTTGGATGCATAGTAACGCAACCAGAAGTTGTAAGGGCTGGCTCCATGCAGAAACTTCATGTCTAAGATTTGGCCTTCTTGTACTGTACATGATGATAAAGCATTTTTGGAAGGCGATGAATGGGCAGTCTCCAACACACAAGAATCGTCATTAACGCTGGGGCCAACATCATGGGCATCACTAAATGACGTCGAATTTTCTGACTCCAACTGTTCATAAGTATCAACTGCTGATTTAGTGCATAATGTCTGTTCTGCGACGCACACTTCGTTGTGTGCTCCTTCTTCAGCTTCACCAATGGCACGAAGTCCGAAATTACAATTCAATTGCACTATTTCACTTTCAAGCCCAACATTATGAGCAGCACTAAACTGAATCGAATTTTCTGGTGTCAGTCGTTCACAATTATGTGATTTAATGAATGTTTGTTCCGTGCCACCAGAATCGTTTTGGGCGCCTTCTTCTGCATCATCATCGCTGGTACCCACTCCAATCGTACAGTTCAACTGTATTATTTTATGCACGAGACTATCTAATTCCTTGATGACGACAGGATACCTCCGAAGGAAAGTGGAATTATCTGTCTCCCTTTCGAGATCTGTAGCTAAGGCAGTTCCCTGTTCAATTATACTTTCTACGTATTCCAAAACACTTTTCCCCTCATCTTTTAACTCTTTTAATTTACTGTTCAAATGCTGCTTTCTTTTGAAAACCAGTGAACCTTTTCGATACATACTGTTCATTTAACTGCAGCACAATGAGACTCAGATCGCAGTAATCACAATGCCCCTAACCTCCTACATTCAAACAACAGACCATTTCACAACACGAACAAAGCAACACCAATAACAAGTCCACACACGCACTCCGATGTTCGTGTTTTCAGGTTTGCTCTGCCACCTATTGGAAATAATACCAATTATTAGTATCCGCGCCACCCATCGTGGAACTGCCAATTACATCCACCAGGTGAAAATTTACCCTACACAGACAGGCAGTCCCGCACATGGAACGGAACGACGGTCGTCCTACATAATAACCCTCTCGGAAAAAAAAAAAAGAAAAGAACAGCCAGTGCCTTCATGGTGACTTTAGACTGTAGTACTGTCGGTCATGACGATGTACAGTTGATTCAAAGATGGTTGAGAATTAGGGAAATTCTTTTGGTGGCGGGCTTTTCAATCACAAATTTCATGGCGGTACACCAGGGACTGCGAACGATGTGCACTTTTAGTACACACGTGGTATTTAAGCTAACAAGGAAGTAGTGAAGAGAAACATCTGAAGTACCTTTAAGTATTCTCCAAAAATGGCGAGTTTGGATGCTTATACAGACACTGTGATTTGAAGTATTTTTTTGACATTTCTGGCAAATCATATTTTGTAGCTCATTTATGGATTTGTGTTAAGGAAGTAAAGGCATAAAAATCACTTATCTTCAGAGACAGCCACTACTTCTCTGACAAGCATATTGTAACCAATGCAGCTGGCATGTCTTATATTGGGATTCAGCATAGTTGCACATGTGTTACTATTGAAGACTATAAACTCCTCCATTCTCACAACACTGGTAGTGCAAACAAGCAATTACATAAAAGAAATTCTCCCTTGAATCGAACTGATTGAAGAGCAAAAATGTATTGCAATACAGTTTTCTCCATTATCCAGTTCCATAATCACAAAAATTCTACTCCATTTATACCAATATATATTTTATTTAAGTACCAGTATACAAATTACTCCCCTTTATTCTATAGTTCAAATGAACAACATATTAAGACATAATTTATGACAAATCATTAGTTGGCCATACTGGAATAAACACTGCCTGTTATCAACGAATTATAGGCTACAGTTTTTAGATTTGGTAAAACAACTGAATTTGTTGGGTAATTATATTGTAACATGTAACATATTGTGAAAGTAAGCTTATAGTGAAATGACAACTACAAGAAAGAAAGAAGGTGCAAATATTTAAGATGTCACTATGTACATTAGAATATTAGCTGCTGCAATCTTAATAAAATCAGGAACACAGTGAATGATTGCTGAGGTTTTGTGCATGTAGCACCATGATTCATTTAAATGTAATAAAGCTGATGCTGTCTTATGTGGTATATAAATTCAGCATCTAACCATATTTGTCTCTGCAAATAATTACTTTAATCTGCATTTCTGGGGAAGGTTTTTCAACCGATTTCTTTTTGAAAAATGTCAAACAGAACTATGGCATGCCCATTTGCTATGTACACTAATGTATACTCACCTCCAAAGAAACAGAAGAGGAGGACTTTCAGAGACAGTAGGTTGTGTCTGTCAGTATTCATGATGATGTATTTGTTTTGATGTCGCTGTGATGGCTTAGTTGTCTCATTCATTTTGCACTGTAGGAGCGCTTTTATTCATGCTGTTCCTGTGGAAGAAACATAAAAGAGAGTAGTTTTAGATTAGGGTCCATCTGCAGACATGGTTACTTTTAGATTTGAAGAGATCAGGAGAGAACATGCAAGCATTTAGGAAGTGATATTTCCCCCTGTCCTTGTGATTGGTTCTTGTTACAAAAATATAGATCATGGTAAAGTTGTCCATGTTCATGTCATAAAGACATGGAGGAAGCATAGGTACAGCTCCTTCCATTCTTAACCTCAGTTCTTGATGGAGGTGAGTGGTAAATTTAATGCATTGGCTTAAGTCCTCCACCTGTGTGCATTGCATATGAGGCTGAGTTGTTCCCAGAGCCAGTCTAGACCTTTTGGAGAATGGAACAATTTCTTGACCTTGCCCAGAATAGGATCATCTAGCCTGTAACCTAGTCACCATACCAACTGAACTATCCTGGCTCTTGTGAACTGAAATGCTACTAACACTTGCTACAGTAAACAAAATTTTGGAATTCATGCAGGACATCAGTGAACAGGTATTAAGACATAATGACGAAGCCTTGACCTATAGAACTGTAATCTCCATTAAATTTGTTACGTGTTCCTATTCAGAGCAGCAAATGTGCTATGTTGGTTTACTGACACACACTACAATATACTGTGTATATTCTTTGAAATATTAAAACATTTATTAGATTTAGGTCTTCAAAAAATAGGGTGGGAGTATGGAGTGGTTTGATTTGGCTAAGGATGGGGAAAAGGAGCAGGCCCTCATGAACTCAGTACTGAACCTCTGATTTCCATAAAATGTGGGGAATTTCTTGACTGGCTGAGGAACTATTAGCTTCTCAAGAAGAACTGTGTTCCACGTAGTTGATTACTGAATTTAGGGTGTGAAAGTATATGAATAAATTTGTACAGCTCTACAATAATTTTTTATATCCAAGGCCGTCATAGTAAAGATTATAGTTGTCCGGGAAATGATGCCGTGTATTCTGGTGTGTATGTACCATTGTGTAGGAGGAATCTGTGGTCTTCAGTTTCAGCTTAGAGGAATAACTGAACAGACAGGCAGGTTTATTAGGAACATTACTTCCTTCTCTATCAGACTATGCACTGGTACATACAGTCTTACAAGTCTGCAACAACTTTGTTTTCTTATGTACATTATAAGCAGGGTTTTTATTTATGTTCATAATTATTTATGTAGAATGAATGAAATTAATGCATATTAGGAAAACAAAATCTGTCAATTTGAATGGTTGCTTTGTGGAAATGTTCAACAAGTACCAGTGACATTGTGACATTAAGCTGCACCAAGCTTTCTGAGGTTAATTTCATTTTACTTTGCATTTGACAATGTGTGCATGAAGATCAAACAGAACTTAATCAGGTTTTCTGAATATGGCCCAATAGACCGAGTAGAACATAATATAATGTATATTCACTCAGGTATAGTTCTTACTTTCAACATTTTTTCACTGTTGCATATACTCGTATGGGCACTTTTTTTTTATCATGTCAACAAGCACAGTAGCTGTATCTGCCACAACATCGCATGACACCTGTGGTGCTCATGAGCACAATAAATAAACGTGCTGTATCTAATGAAATACCAACTTTCTTCAATCCGTGACCAGCCAACTGAAAGACTAAGGATTTAATAATGTGCTGCTTGGTCAAGGCTATTGATGAGTGTGCAGCAATGGTGGAACAGTGATTTATCACAGGAAAACAGAAGATTTCCATACATAACCCTTGAATTGGTCCATTTTTGTATGTTTTAGCCCTAAAGGAATGGTACGATATCACAGTTTCCCTGCATATTCACGCCGTGAATCTGAAAATTTCTTAAAAAGACAGCTTGATTTTGTCGGCAACGTACGAAGCAGCGATGCCGACCGAAGCGTTGGTACCTCTCGACTCTTATAACGCCTCATTGTTGTGGGGAACTACTCCCATCTGGCGTAAATGTCATAAACTATACTTTCAGCGTAGTTGTTATTATGCACAACCAGGTTTACCATTAAAGAATTTACGTTCTGCCTACACAGTGTATTTATGTGTTGTGTATGGATCTGAGAACAAATAGCAATTAGTTCCCTATATGACATTAATTGACCGTCTTTTAGGTGCGTTCGCATAAATGCTAAAAGCGACTAATAGCTTCGTCACGTCTGTCCAAATGCAGCAGCAACTTGGCTCCCACTGGACGAAATTTCGCGAAATTTGATATTTGAGTATTTTTCGAAAATCTGTTGAGAAAATTCAAGTTTCATTAAGAGTGGCCAAGAATATCAGGTACTCCACATGAATATGTATGTAAAAAGTAAGAAGGTAAATTTCGCCCCATACCTGGCCACGAAGGCCCAGAGGGGTAGTAGAGGTATAGCTGCACTCTTCTTTAACCTCGGCGCTAGATAGGGGTGGATGGTCAACGCCACACCCCCGTCGCTTTACTCCCGGGAGAAAGACCCGGTACCCATTTTATAAGAGGCTGGGTGGGCCGGTCTGAACGGGTGCGAAGATCTCGCCCGCATCAGGATTTGACTGAAGACGTATGTACATTCATGTTAATATCTCGCTGAATTATCCTTAGAATGAGACATATTTTAGATGAAAGTTGTAGAGAAAAATCAACATTTTATGTTCAATAATTTATTCCCGAAAATCGTGATATTTATGAGATAATTTGGAAAAATATGGTACAGCCGGGTAGGCCACAAATAACAATATGGCGCATGAGCATTGCAAGCCGAGTACACATACTCAGGATATGTACAGGGGTGCTGATAAGTCCTTAGCCCGACCAGAAAGGAAACAAGCTGTAGTCCCCGCATTTTATGGAACTTGGAGGTTCAGTACCACATTCACAGGAGTCCACCACCTGTCCCTACCCTAGGTAAATCAATCCTTTCCTCTGCCCATCACACTTTTGACAGGCGCAGCTTATTTCCTTCCTGGTCGGGCTAAGGACTTATTAGCACCGCGGTAATACTTATTGCTTTCCCACGTAACTGGTTGCACGAACCTACTTCATACCGGCAGGGAGCGTGTTTATTTCGCGGTCCGAAATGAATATTTAAATATAGGCCTAATTCGGGATAATTTTAGTAAAGGACATCCCGTTGTGTTTGAAATACATTAATAAAAATAAACAATATATGTAATCGGTCGAACGAAACAATGTTTTTAATGCATTAGTGGCTACCAGTTTCGGTCATTACGACCATCGTCAGGCCAGTGGTGTACAAAACTACTTACAGCTCTCTACAATAAGAACCTTGATATGTCATATCACAGAGAGCAAATTTAAGGCTGCTAACGAATACTGAGATTGATGTAAATGGGATCCCATACAACTTGACATTTCTATGCACTACAAGTAACCAGCCTTTTTAAGTTTTGTATAGCATTGGCCCGATGATGGCCGTAACGACCGAAACTGGTAACCACTAATGCAATAAACACATTGTTGTGTTCGGCTGATTATATACAGGGTGTTTCACGACTTTAGGGCATAACTGCAGGAGGTGATTTCCTAGGCCTTTGTGATCAAAAAAGTTCATATAAACATGTGTCCGATTTTGGACGGTTACGGAATTATGACCGT
>Ga0136643_10000379_pt1 | contig 48970 bp, 36 predicted proteins | sample TergutLab28metaG_FD_96883 | JGI IMG/M metagenome (GOLD analysis project Ga0136643, IMG submission 96883) | Labiotermes labralis P1 segment gut microbial communities from Petit-Saut dam, French Guiana - Lab288 P1 (version 3) (version 3) | ecosystem: Host-associated > Arthropoda: Insects >... | reverse complement strand
GTCATAACTCCGTAACCGTCCAAAATCGGACACATGTTTATATGAACTTTTTTGATCACAAAGACCTAGGAAATCACCTCCTGCAGTTATGCCCTAAAGTCGTGAAACACCCTGTATATATGATCTGAGTAACAGCATAAAATTTTTCTACTTGCATGTGTTGTATGCAGTAATAATATCCAGCTACTGCTACATTTTTACAAAGTTAATCATGCTGCACTAATAAGGCCAGCCATGCGAGGGAAGTAGGTCCATTGACTATTACTAGTTCTGCATCTGTTTTTAACTGGCATTCTAATTTCAAGATAGTGTTTGAATGTGACAGTAAACAAATGAATTTATCTAAGCCGAAAGTATGCCTGTGTGCGTGCGTGTGTGTATTTGTATATTTATTTGTGTGTGTGTGTGTGTGTGTGTGTGTATGAGTACACTCTACAAACATGTCGGTCCTATTATATCAATTTCTGGTCCATGCCAAGACAAATACATTCTGTGGTTAAAGCTCAAGGCCTCTAGACATTACACTAAGATGCCAGGTCTTGAAAATGGCCATATCATACCAACATGCCATTCTTATTTGGTATTAATGGACTAACAATCCATGTGACTTACACTAGACTAGATATAAAGAAACCAACTGGTTTAACCACTTACATCTGTCCTCATGCTTAGCAGGTAGCAGCAGACAAAGTGGGTGTCCATAATCTCATATTTTTCTTATGACATATCACATTGAAACTAACTACGACATAAAACTACACTGTGTTATAATTCTGAAATCAATAAAAAAATAAACAGTACCATAACATAAATTTTAAATTGTGATCACAGTACACCACGAACGCAGAGTGGCATACTGGAGGTGACATCACTGTTAAAACAAATGTGAAGGTCAAGAGCTTAAAACAATGTAAAATCTGGCTATGGATAAAACAGTGAACTTGATGCTATTTAGATTAGCAATTAAAATTGCTATTAAGTGGAATAATGTCTGAGTTCAATAATGATTCATATAAATGTAGAAAAACATCATAAATACAGCAACAATATTCAAAACAGTGGATAAACTCGTAAGTCAAGAAAGGCATTTCCAGCTCTACTAAATCACACGTTTAAAAACGCAGCCAATGGGCCAAACATATCCCTTGTTATCATATGGTCAGTTAAGTAGTTACTCTTACTCTGAAGAGCTCTGGGACATATAATTACTTCTCCAAGAGATGGTACCATGATTCAAACCCACAGTACTTTCCTGATACTTTTTCAAGGCACTGATTTATGTTGTTCATATGTGTACACTTATCCCTCACTTTTTGTGGAGGCAAAGTTCCAAAATTTCGTGCAAAAAGTGAAAATCTGCAAATAATTGATGGTGCCCCCCCTCCCCCTGCCCAAAACAATGTTTTAGTATTTCTTTAATGCTTCTATTTTCTTTGAACAAACACTAAGATGCGAGTTGCTTCTTCTTCTCCCTTCAACTCCCTGAACACCATGCAGTGTCTCAATGACCTGCTAAGAGTTCTCAAACAATTCTGATGCGCCTATACATTGAAGGGTACGAGTGATGTATTTTTACTTTTGAGGAGACCCCGCAAATTTCCAAAACTGCAAAGTATGAACCCACCAAAAGTGAAGAATGAGTTTACAAATTTTCAGACCTTAATCACAACTCCAAGTGTTTTAAAAGGTACGACTGGGTGAAGCATGGGGACCCAAGTCGTCTGGAATATTTCACATTGTTCACTGGTGCAGTTACCATGCTCTTGAGGAGTGTACTGCCTCTGTCTTTATCGCTTAGAAGTCCAAGAAAAGCAGCATATGGTACCAGAGATAAAGTGCCTCTAGATTCCATCCTTGCCACTGTTTATACAGTTTGTAAATGACAGTTCCTCAATACCTGGTGTTCATCAAGTTCTACTCATAGATGAAGCAGTGACAGGAAGGCATGAGTGTCATATTCTCAGCACAGGATAATCGTCTTGGCCTTCCAGACCCTGACGATGGAGGAAGCACACTAGTCCAAAGCATCAGTAACTATTTCCTGGTGAACATCACATAACATCTCAGAAGACTTGAATCTTTACCAGCACAAATGTGTGAACCTCAGACCTCTTATTTCATTTATAGTGCTGATGTTTCTTGTACAGAAGACCAGACACCCCTCCTGAACTACTACCCACAGAGAAGTAAAATATGGTACAAAAATTCTTCAGATCTTCTAATACATATCCTCTACTGGAAGTGACAGTGTCACTTTTAGGGAATGAAATGTGTAGCAGATAAAAAATACCACTACAAGTTCAATACAATGCATAAAAATTCAAATTTATAAGTAACTGTCTAGGCTCAAATTTCAAACTCATTCACTATCATCACCTTCATGTCTGCACACATTCAGAATCTAATGTGGCTTAGGATCTCCCTATACCAATGAGAACAGAAGGTATGTCAAAAAAAATATACAATGACAGCAGAAATTGTAAATTGTACCCCACTGAGATAACTAAGAACAGCAGAAGCTAAGCAATTCTTCTGAACTGTGAAAATCAAGGATGACTGCTAGCTATCCTACAAAAATATGGAACTAAAAATACCCAGCAATGCAGCCTGGCCTAGCAAGTTAAAACGTAGCAGTTAAAGGGTTAATACCATAGAAATTACACAGGCTGATGTCCGTATATGTTTTTCATAAATTTAGAAGAATGTCAGTAATCATAAGATGGTTGGATCCCTAAACTGCGTAGAGTATTACAACACACCACTGGCAACAACCAACACAATAAATAGAAAGTAATTCGACAAAAGGTTTTAAGTTTTCAGTCTTAAAGCAAATTATGTGACTTCTGAAAACTAACACAGCCCTTGAGATAAGAAAAAAATAATTTTACGGTTGCCCTGCTTACAGTTTTAAAAAGACATAAACCAAATTATCTTTACAAGCTTGTGGAAATGAAATTCACAACAAAACAAAACATTAGGTTTAAAATATAAAAATTATTAAAATGTAACATATAAAGTAAAGAACCTACATATCACGGAAAAAAATAACAAATGCACACACTAAAATCACATTTTTAAACTCACTTGTAATTCCATTTAATTTGTGAAGAAACTTAAATGACATAAACTGATTAAAGCATAGGAACCAAGCAGCCTGTAGACATTTTAAGAACCATAAAATAAACGGAAAGCGTGATGATTAATGACATTGATGATGGCAATACTACAACAATCTGTTACAAAAAATACCTTGACTATCAGAACTAGCTTTCTAGAGAAGAACAATAACTCTAGAATCTTGTTCACGCTTACACTAGATGCATATGCACACAACAGTAACCACTACATAGATCTCCTTTCCATACATCATAAACAGCAGATTTCATAGTAAATTTTTAAATTTCCCCCAGAACTCTTCCCTGAAAAAGAAAAGCAGCATAAAATATCACAGAAGAAACTGTATAACTTAATTTCCAGACTATTATTATTAATTACATTTGTACTTTTCAAGAGCAGGTAAAAAAGGTCCCACATTTCCAGCACAGAATTCACAGCCAGTTTATGTAACAGATTCTAATAACAAATGCAACAAAATAAAAAATGTAAAATAACAATCTAAACAAAAAAAATAAATAAATAAAATGTTTCCTGCAACACACATTTACATATTTCACCTGTAAGACCACAAAATTAATCAGAAACCATTACATCAACATAACATGGTACCACTAAGCACTACATAAATATCTGGTAACTATTATAAATATTTCAGCCTCTTTTTCAGACTAACACAAAATATTAAAAAATAGCAGCTTGATATGTAAAGCTATTGATATGCAGGAATTTCTTACCTCAACCAAACACTCTGAGATACACTGTACTAGTAATGCTCAATAAATTGTATGCTATGTACAATTTTACTGTAACCTACATTATAACCCAAGTCATATGTAAATGACTTACAGCCGTTCCTGGGAACAGTTAAATGAAGAAGTAATATTTCCATAACTGTTGGCATAGCTGTGTAAGGAAAGACACAGAAAATAATGTCTTCTTCAGTGAATACTATAGTACAACAGCTTCACTAATCACTTATCTAAACAAAGAATTTGATTTCTAGGTGAGCATAAAGCAGAAAGTTTGGTGACAAAATCTATGCACTTCAGAGGTCACAGAAATTTAATTCTGCATCATTATTCACAGCATTAGAGGAAAACAACTTTCAAGGATTATTCACAGAATCCATTACAGTGATTTTACACATGCTTTAATACCCAAGTGAGTCTGTGATTTTACTGGAAAAGTAATACATCATGAAAAAGTCCAATGAAGAGCAATTTTAACATTCTGCATACCTAACTACAAGCGAGTGGACTTGGCTGCTGTTAAGTTAACTGCAAGATGTTCTATGCAACTGTAAAAGCACAGATTATTATTTGAATATTATGCAAACATTATCCAGAAAAAAATCTTTCTGCAAAAAATACTTTCCTTAGGAATTCATATCAATTTTAATTAAAAGTATGAGCATACAACTATTCACATCTGCTAACTTATATGCTTTTCTCCTACAGCATTACTTTGTTCACAAATTACTTTTTCATACACAATTAAAGTTGAAAATCTTGTGAAGAAACTCTGTTTTTGTTACAAGATAAGTCAACAATACAAAAATATGAGTGTTATTAGACATAGAACATGTATGACTAGCTTCCTATTATTTACATCATTCAGTTCACTTGTTTTGCCCACCTTTATGCATATCTTTAAACAAAAGCTGCAAAATAACTTTGTACTGTATAATACGACTTATCAGTGCTTATGTATGGGCCTGCAGTATTCGGTTACGTAGATAAGACAAGATGCTGGGTGTGTCTTGGGTTAATATGGCATGACGAGGCTGTCGAAAACTATTTCCCATCAACTCCAAGGACCTAAAAAATCATAAAGTTTGTGATCTTCAAAGAATTAAATATATGAGCCAGTGATACATTTATATAATCAGGTAACACTTTGACAAGACAAATGGCACAAAGAAAAGTATATATAAGTTAAACAGATCAACAAAGGGAAACTACATACTTAATAACATCCAAGAATCATGAAAATTACACCAATATGTAACAGATGTTCTGTTTCTACACATGTCAGCAAACACAATGCCATCTCATCTCCTTTTGAGCTTTTCAGTGTACATTAGTACAAGTGCTACTGACCATGGTCTACTACATGCTAGCAGAGGGTCCATAAGGAAACAAGGAGAAAAACTATGTGCTACATTTACACAAATGTAAGATGGCCCCAACAAGACAACTGATGAAAAAATCATTCACTATTAATTTCAGACACTTAATAAAGATGTCAGATTCTAGCTACCTTTACTGATAAGTGTCAGTGTCCCCACCTGACAGTCAGTGCTTTCTTCTTTATCACACTCACTCCTAACATTCCCATCCTCTTCATTACCATTCCACAATGTATTATCATCAGATCCACACATTACATTGGACACAGAAGAGTTTTTAACCCCTGTACATTCACTTATAGTGACACGTGCTTCCATGCTGTGATGATCCACTTATAAAGAGGAGTCACACTGGACTATATCTTATCCCAACAGCCACTCATTATACTAGTTATAGGTAATTTTTGAGCAGTTTGTTCACCACAACATGTAATACCTGCAAGTAAAAAGTTACTGCAAACCCCCCATCCCATGTATGACAATGAGGTCACTGTATATGTAACTGATTGTGGCTTCTATTTCAGATGTTAAAATGCCAACTACATATATCCAACACCATTAACCCACATTTTCTCAACAGCACCCTTTACTGTCCAATGCAGCAGATAAATCATGAATTGTGACTCAGTGGTTTTCCAACATCTGTTTGTCCGCTTCTGCTCCATTCATATCCATCCTGATTTGATTGATTCACCCACTTTTAACTTTCTGCACCACTTTCCAAAATGCTACATTCTCATTATGCCTTCATCATACACCTTTATCAACTGGCAGTAAACTTTGATAGGAGAAATATATTTCACCCATAAAAACCAAATTACACTACAAATTTCCCTGTAGGAATAAATTTTAAATTTAACTGCCAATGCACATGAATTATCACCCAAACAGCATCTTATTGACTGACTCTTGCACTATCTATTGCATGTGAGCACTAATAAAAGTGCTACCTCCTACATAAACACTAATTGCTTAATTAACATGTAAGTTACGGCTATGGAACCTTCCCTTTCAACATGCTTCATATAATCTTCCAATCTTCCATCTAAAAATTTAAAGATTAAAATATACAGAATTATAATTCTACCCACTATTTTGTATAAGTGTGAAACACTGTCTCTTATGATAAACAAAAACCGAACTCAAATCTTGTATTGCTGCATCATCACCCAGTACTTGTGACAAATTACAGATGCTCACCAACACATGATGACAGTTCCATTCCAACAACCAGGTCATAAGTTGACATCTAAGTCAAAAACGCCTTACGCACATACATCTACTGCCCACTAGTAGAGTTAGTAAAGGAGTAAAATGTAAATACAGATCAGACACCCAAACAAAGCACTGCAGTAACTTGACAACAACAAAACAAAAGAGACCTGACACAACATGGGCTTAATGCATGAGACCTGCATAAGCCAATTATGGGGCTTACTGACTGTATCAGGGTCATTTGTGTGAGTGGTGAATGCCATAACTAAGGGGGCATCTGTATAAGTGATCAAAAAACTAACAGGTTGCACATAATAAAAGCAATCAACTTGGGACAAACCAATTTATTTCATTCTCCTACATGCTTCAGTCCTGCAGGGTCACCTTCAGTAAGAAAATCTAATACTAGTGGGAACTACTACCAAAGCAGTGAGACAATTAAATCCCCAATTATTTGACTGGTTACATACCATTAAAACCCATTTTAGCACCCATAAATTAATAACCCTTAACATTACCAGTACTTATCTCCTTTGTTAAAATTCTACAAGTGAAAAGACAGAGCACACTGCTTTATTTAATTAATGGTCCTTACCTCAATTGTGTCATGTTACCCAATTCTGGAGGCACATGGCTGATATTATTATTCGCTAAATCCAGTGTAGCCAGCCTGCTTAGCTGGGAGAGCCCTGCTACATCTATTCGGGTCAAACAATTGTCATGAGCGATCAAAATCTCAAGGCCTGGTAATCTGTACACACAGTCTGGTAGTTCAGTAAATCTGAAAATGAAACAACTTGTACTTTAATTTGTGCAGTAAAAAGAACACAATGATGATGATGATGATGATATTTCAGTCGTTATAATCAAATGTTTCAGTCTTGTTTTATTACAAATGTACATATACTCTAATATAAATAAAAATTCCACTGGAAGCAGGTAACTCTACTTTGTCTTCCAAACCAGAAACCATAGAGATTACTGTACTGTCAGAAAGATCATACAAAATGCAATGTAGGAACAATTCCAACACAAAAAAGGACACTGAGATTCCATAGATGACAGCACTGTTAGAGTAATTACATAAAATCAGGGAAGACTACTATCTCCCCCCCCCCCCAAATCAAGAAATAATTCTCAGAACTCTGTGGTCAATTTAAATAAATTATAATCACCTCCCAACCCACAGGAAAAAGTAATTTATTTTTGCACAAAAACTACAGTAAAGTGAAACAGTTAAACAACCATTATCTTTCTTGGTAAAACATAAAAGGCAGAGCTCTCCTTGTGCTCATATAACCCATCAGTGAAAGAACATGATCATATGAATGGATGGCATTTAAATATCTTCCTTGATATAGGCAATACTTTACTAAAATTGCTATAAATATGAAAAAATGCAGAATTTATCAGCAAAAACTAAACAGGGTAATCAGCAAAGTACATAGATTTAGATAATTAATATTTCATGTCAATAAATCCAACACTATACTAAAACTTCTGTAAATAAATCAGTGTGGAATAACAGCAGAAACTTAAGAGCATATTCAGCAAAGAGTACAGAATTTGATTATGAATAATGTGTTTTAAGTGCAGAACTAAGGTGCTCACAAATTAGTGCACTAGCAGTCTGTTTTCATAAAGTCAAGTTAGTGTACAAGTAATATGAAGTTCTGCACCAATGCACTCTCATACTTAGGTACAATGTGCTAGCGGCTTGCTCAAATGGAACACATATTAATGTTAAATTCAAACTTCAGGGGACTTCACTCTTATATTTATGCAACACACACTAGCAGCTTAGTAACTTTAACAGTATTATGTTACACAGCTATAAAACGCTTGATGTGTCCAGAGTCCCCAAGTATGGTTGGTGGGATTGAAAATTAATAAATAAATAAAATAAACACTACTGTATGTCAAGTCTTTGTGCCCGTGCACTTTCATATTTATATAGCGTGTACTAGAAGCATATTCACATCACACAAAACTTTCAGAGTTTGCACCACTGTGGCTCTTCCACTTATGCTACTTCAGAAAAAGGATCACAGCTATTTACACAGCCAAGACATTCAGTACTAACAAAAATTAAGCCATAAGGGAGTAAGAAATTAAACCTGTAACTGTATTATAACATTTTTGTCAATTTCAGAAAAAGTCCAACATTGTGCTGTAAGCAGCAAACTCTTGGACATTTCTTTCTTCAGTGTTTTGTGTATACCATGCACTTTCTCTGCAGTATAAGCTTTTTTGCTATCACTGATAGTGAAATTTTTGCCACAGTCATTAGTTAGAAGCACATCTTAATCATTCAGGATGCCCAGAACTGAACTCTCACTGAAAAGTTTGCATGTTGACACCATACACACAAAACAACATTTAAAATCTTTAAATTTTCAGCATGCAAAATCCAGTATACAACATGGAATATGAAGCCACAAATACATATAAGAAATATTTTGATACTGGTGAAAGTAAAAATACCGAAACAACACAAAGTTAAGTTGTATGAAGGGCCTCAAAGTGACACACACACACAGCACATCATTAATGTTTCACTGCAAGCAACAGTTAAACATTCCTTTGGACATAATTCCTCTGGTTACAGCAAAGGACAAAGAACATCTCACATAAAAAACTCTACCCCATGTTTTGTTTACATGCATATTCTGTTCTCTTTCACAAAAAGTTTGTGATATGGAAAGCCTAACAAATGCAGCACAGGTAGGACCAAATAATTTTCTTTGACAATGACCATTTCAATATGTACCTATAAAAGGAACAAATACTACTTGAAATGGACATAATCAAGAGCAATGACAAAGCTGTATCTACTAAGCTATACCACTATTATCTCAAGTATCCATACAGACATGACCATGGACAGAACAGATTAACATATTTCCCACTTCACAAGATGCTGTGAGTGATAAGATGCACCCTAAAATTAGCACAGTATTTTTGTAGATATAATGCAACTTGGGAATGGAAATGAATGTGGAAAAAACAAAAGTAATGAGAATTTAAAGACAACCATTCCCAGTAAAAATTATGATAGACCAAAAACTAGAGAATGTGAAATCTTTTGGTAGAATTTTAACAAATGATGGAAAATGTACTTGTGAAATTAAATCTAGGATTGCAACGGCCAAAGCTGCATGCAACAAGAAGAGGGCTCTTTTTACTAGCACATTGGACTTAAAATTGAGGAAGAAACTAGTAAAATGCTACATTTGGAGCATAGCTCTATATGGTGTTGAAACTTGGATGCTTCGGGCAGTAGATCAGAAACACCTAGAAAGTTTTGAAATGTGGTGCTGGAGAAGCAGAGGAATATCCTACATGAAATAAGTAAACAGAAGGCTAACTAGATTAGTCACATTTTGCATAGAGACTGCCTTCTACAACAGGTTACTGATGGAAAGATAAAAGGGGGGATAGAAGTGACAGGAAGACGAGGAAGACATCATAGGAAGCTACTGGATGACCTTAAGGAAAGGAGAGGTTACTCTTATTTGAAGGAGGAAGCTCTAGATTGCACTATATGGACAGCTCGCTTTGGAAGAGGCTTTGGACCTGTCATAAGACAGACTACTAAATGAATGAATGAATAAAATTTGAGCTTCCAGTGCTAACATGCAGGGTGATGTTTGGGGACTTTTTCAGTGTAAACAAGCCTGTCCCATGACACAGGAAACACAGTATATGCTGGGTGGGTCTGTATGCCGTAATAACTCCGGGGACATACAAATATGAAATAACAATTGTCAAAATGATATTAAATCCTTAAAAATTAATAACACTACAACAAATAATCCAAAGGAAATTGCCAACCCTTTTAATGATTATTTCTTAACTGTCACTGACACTGTTAATGGAAACATAAAAAAAATACAACAATGATCCTAGGGATAACTTGAATTCTTGCAATTACTTGATTAACAACTTTAACAGCACATTCCTAAGAATTAATTCGAACTATGCCACAGCTTATGAAATTGATAAGATTATCAAATCCCTAAAGGCTAAAAACTCAAATGAATATGATAAAATCCACATAAAAATTCTAAAATTAAGCATCCCTTTTATCATTTCCTCCTGAAGCTATATTTGTAACAAAACCCTTTCCTCAGGTGTACTCCCTGAAAAACTAAAATATGCTATAATCAAACCTGTCTATAAGAAAGGAGACAACTTCTCACCACTAATTATAGGCCAATCCCTCTTTTAACACCCTTTTCTTAGATTTTAAAAAACTAATATATTCAAGATTATATAAACATATATACACTAATAACATACTAATCAAGGAGCAACATGGATTCTGAATTAATAGTTCCACCTAGGCTGCATCTTATAATGTAATTAATGAAATATTAAAAGCTATGAATAATAGACTTTTAGACTTTCTGTAGGAGGAATATTCTGTTACCTCAGGAAGGCCTTTGATTGTGTTAACCATGGAATTCTAAGAGATAAACTAGAGTTTTATGGAATTAGTGGAAAATTTCTAATTTTGATACAACCTTATCTCACAGAAATACACAAAAAGAACTCACTGATAACATTAACGCATATGGTAGTGTTGCTTCTGGATGGAAAGTTACAAACGGGATTCCTTAGGGTTCGATCTTGGGCCTGTTACTTTTTCTCATTTATATTAATGATCTGTCCAAAATAACAGATTGTAACACTAAAGTTCTGCTCTTTGCAGATGATACTAGTATTATAGCAACTAACTCTAATCAAAGGGGACTTATGATATGATACGATACTTATTTAATGCAAATAGGTTTCCACCCAGTTGCAGTGGTCTGTAAACTTGTACAAAAATAGGAAAGAGACAGGTAAATAACAAAAAGTAGAAACAATACACAAAACAATACAAAAACCCAGAATATATAAAATAGAAGAAAAACATACAAAACAAGAAAAGAAACATAAAAAGAATAAAAAACATTGTTGAGTAATTAAAAAATAACAAATAGAAGCAAATAATAAAGAGACAACATACTGCACAGAACCTACATACAGCTACACAAATATAAATGTTATGCAATAAGAGCTGTGAAAGCAATGTCATCAACGAAAACTTTAAGAATGCTAAATTTTTCTTATGCACATTCTATCATATCCTACAGCATATTTTGGGGGGTAACACCCCTAATAGTATTAAAATATTCAGAATGCAAAAAAAAATTTTAAGAATTATAACTGATTTGAAGAAAACTGATTCATGCAGAGAACTGTTTAAAACAATGGATATTTTACCTATCTATTCTCAACATCAATTTTCACTTTTATTGTATGTAGTGAACAACAAACATGTATTAACAAAGAACTTAGAAGCCCACAACCATGACACTAGATTTGTTGATACTTTTCATCTACCCATTACTAATTTAACAAAATACCAAAAAGGAGCAAATTAAACAGAAATTAAAATTTTTAACCATCTTCCTACTCACATAAAGTGTGTAGTTAAAGAAATTCAAGTGTTTGAATCAGCCTTAAAGAGGGTTCTTGTTTCTAACTCATTTTATTCTACTGAGGAATATTTTAATTCTAATAAATAATATATATTCCAGATTGTTATTTTTAAATGTTATAATCAATAATTTACTATTTAATCATTATATTATAATTGCATTCTGTAATTTGACAGCTATAATTTAACAGATACATGGTGTCACCATATTATGACTATTTCCACATCTTTCAATTGCAGTGTGAAATGGATAAATGGAAAATAAATTAATGGAAATGGAAATACAATGGATGGCAGTCAGTATAGCATGTTGAGGTTAGCGTCAAAGGGTTAAGCACTCAAAAATATTCACAGTCTACAAAACTACAACACGTGAGTTAGGACCAAGTGCAATAATTGCTATGTCTATGATTATTAACAAACCACTGGGAACAAATGCAATAAGGGCTGTGTCTAGAATTATTAATAACCCACTAGGACCAAATACAACAATGGTTGTGCCCACAATTATCAGTAGACTGCTGGAACCAAATGCAATAACGACTCTGTCTACAATTAGTAATAAACCACTGAGACCAAGTGCTATAATGATAGGGACCATAAATGTTAATAAACTACAGTGGAAGCTAAAAACTACTTACTTGTTGAAGGCTATCACAAGTTCTCTGAGCCTTGTCAGACATTCAAATGACTGAGGTAAGTCTACCAGTAAATTCTTCTGCAAGTCGAGGTACTGCAAGTTCTGACACAGACCCAGTTCAAGAGGAAGTTGAGATAATGTATTACAGCTAAGGTTCAGTTCAGTGATGTGACGTGTGAGATGCTTCAAACTGTAATACAGTATAAAGCAACATAAAATTTCAATTTCTACCTTCTGTGGAGTGTTGAATAATCTGGTGAAAACAAAGTGATATATTACTATTATTACTACATGCTCTGTCTTAATTTTACACTGGCTTCTCTTATATACATATTCAAAATTTCATAAGAAAACAGTAACATTATTATTTAATTTACTGTAATAAAAAACATATTAGGGTAATACTGCATGTATACAGCAGAATCAATTTGTGTGACAGGAAGCTTTCAATATTCGTAATACAAGTTTCCTTTCTTCCACGCCCCCTCCTTCTCGACCTGGCATCACACAAAACCTTAGTACTGTACATTACATAACATCATTCTGAACTCACAAGTTTCCACAGTCATCACATGCTACTATTGGTAGAACAGTATTAATATGTACATAGGTAAGATGGCATGACAATCATATCAAGTTTCATGAAAATCTGGAAATTGGTTGAAAATTCCTTAGAAGGGGATAGCCAAAGTAAAATAATACCATATGCTTTCCTTATCTTTCAAAATATAGAGGTAAAAATTATCATTTAAATATTACTGGCGAGGACATTGATGATGATGAAGTTGTTTATGGTGATGGTGATGATTACAATAACAATGCAGTATGGAGGATAAGCTTACCTGCTTGTTCCTAACTCTCATGTAGTTACATCTCTCCAGCCCTTCTATAGGTTTTCCAGATATTCTACCCCAAGGGCTTGTATTACAATTGCTCCAATTCTAAATACATCAGTTTCAGTGACACTTTAAACACAGGGAGTAAAGACTTACAAAAAGTGTCATGAATAGCAGAAAGGGCCAGATATTTTTCAGCAGTACTCTGTGTGAGGTAAATCTGTAATGCTGACTTACCATGAGTCACTGCATAATGATTTACTGTTTATTGTAAATGTTTGCTAATGATTAGTACCCACTGGCAAAATCAGGTAAGGGGATGAAGCTCCATTGTCTGCAGTCAACTTTAACCTATGATCTTGTGAATAAAAATATGACATAGTATGTAAAACAATGCCCATTTAACAATGTCATATTGTGGGGCCTCAACAGCAGCAAAGAAGGCACAGGATATAATATTATCATTCAAACCTTGAACGTATAAAAAGAAAGTATAGGTGTTGCATGTCACAAACATGAATCCTTCAATAAAAACAGGCATAATGGGATAAAAAACCCACTTACCCACTTGGTACTTCTTTTAATTTGTTCTTGGAGAGGTCAACTGTGGTGACCTCAGCTTCCAGAGCTTCTTGGAAAACATGGTCTGAAATCTCTGCAAGATCCTGCATAGCTAGACTTAGAGATCGACCAGCCCTCATTGTATACCTGCACTCGAAAGATAATGTACAAAAATTACACACTGACCTTCCTACTTCAAAAATACAAGCAACCAGCTGCTCAGTCCACCAACCTGCAACCTGAACTTATTTTGTAATTTCAACCTTGCCCAAAATATAAATTTAAAGCACATTAGTGTCATTTCATGTGCCCAACACATTGGCTTACTTACAGCAAAAAATGCCCACTCCACCAACCTACTTTGAGAGATCACACTTCACCAATCCATCCTACTGTACTGACCATGGAAGTGACTATACACAGGAAGAAAACTTATGTCATGCTTTACAGTTATAAATCTGTCAGTCTATGTTATTCTCCTGGCATATAGTTACATACGATTCTGTTATTTACCCACAGATTAGTCATCAAAATAGCTGGTCCCAAAAAAAAAACTCCTCCAACCTGGAAGTCTGCCATACTAGAGAAAATATGATTTCTAACAGCCCAAATTCAAGTGATACTGTCCTCAGGTCACTCATGAAATGCAAGTTTATCATCTGATGCTTCATTCTACAGTACCTGTCAGGAAATTTCACTTCTTTCACTGCAGTTACATTGTCAGATCCAGTATTAATGTTTCCTTCATCCTTGAAGTTCCCACGTAGAAATTTCAGAAGTCGAGCGGTTCCACACTGAATAATATCTCTACGAACTGAACGAAGAGGATTCCCTTCCAACTGCAGAATCTGCAAATGTGGCAAAAAGCCCAAAGTATCGGGTAATCTGGACAAAGAAGAACAAAATTATAGTTAGAAAAACCATAGCCCACTTTAGCCCTCTAGACACAAAAAACATTTACAGTCCTAATTTATATTAATGGGTGAAGAAATACTGATATGAATCGTTCCTATACATTCAAACATATTTTGACAGTATTCAAAGAATTGTTTAGCTGCAACATCTCCTGTTCTGTGAACTGAGGGAATCCCCTTACGTAACACAATGATAAAAAACTAATGTCATTGCATAAGAAACATAATTATCATCCATTTTACATAATACCAACTTACTTGGTAAGACAGTTGTTGGTAAGATCCAATCGTACCAGCAGTTGGAGTACAGAAATTTCATTCGGCAGAGATGCAAGTTTGTTATCTCGCAAGTTTAGAACTCGCACGCGTGACAAACCTTCCAACAACTCAACATCAATCTCCTGCCAAGTAGTAATTAATCATGTTACATTTTAAGCCTCTAAAAAAATGCAATATGCATATAACAGACTGGTCTAATATGACAGCATTATAATCAGAAAAGAGATGAATGGTGAAACAGAATTTTTTCTCCTGATACAGCATAATCTGGCATAGAAGTAAATATTCTGCAGACAGACCAAGTTCCAAAAATGCTGTCTTTAATACCAGTCAGAAAGGCAGCTTACCTATTGCAAAAAATCACAGTGTTTGCTACAAGAATGGCAAGCAGTATAAGAATGTTCCAGTGCCACACAATATTGCACTAGCACTTATTCTGATGAAAGAGTTAAATTACCACATGCAGTAAAACACACCATACATACATTAAAAAATAACATGAAATGAAAAGAGTTATACACATACATCAGGTAAAAAAATAACAATACATCTGCATGCTCCATATTACTAGATGTTCAAAGGAGAATGTGTGTGTGCATGCACACATATATGTGGGACTGGCTTTCCACACTCATTTAGCATTGTGTGTGCACTTCTTCAGGCCAAGACCAATGCAGAGTGGTGTGAAAGACAACCTGATGTAACAAATGCAGTTCTCTTACACAAGCATTATTCCCCTCTGTTGGAAGGACCCAGTGCACACACCTCAAATGAAATACACCTTTTTGGCGATATGGTGCCACGACCTCATCCTTCCTGTTGGTTTAACATAACTTCAGTCACTCCACAATATGAGGGCAGCAATTCTCTGCCCCTCACTAGCACAGGCTTAAGTTTATGTGCTGACTTTCACGCTTAATTCCTGCTGTTGAAATCTCAGTACTACAAAGGTCGCAAAAAGACTGATGCACAGAGGAGAAAGTGACAGTGATTTCTGTGGTATGTTGGGTAAATACAAACTCCAAGATATCACCCTCCAGCTACCCTGTAGCAGGAACATAAATACAAATTTCATGATCTGGTACTCCAACTATCCAGGACCATGGACATAAATACAAACTCCAGGAACCATCCCTATGGGCATTCCAAATCAGGGAGATAAATACCAATTCCAGGATCCAGTCCTCCGGCTATCCTGGCCAGAACATATATACAAACTCCAGCATCCAGTCCTCCAGTTATACTGAACCAGGACTACATAAATTACAGGATCTGGTCCTCTAGCTATCAAGAACACTAACTCCAGTTTCCATCCCTCCAGGTATTCTGGACCAGAAAGATAAATACAAATTCCAGGATCCAGTCCTACTCCAGTTATGGCCAGGAACATAAATACAAATTCCGGGATCCAGCCCTTCAGCTAGTGTCCAGGACACAACACTGACCACCCACCCACTTGTCCTTTGTCTGCCGTCCCCTCTCTGTAGTCAGTAAAACAACTTTACTACAAGCTTTACAAGCTGAGCAACCAGGAAATTTAAGTCTGACTCCCATCAGGGGCATATATTAATCTCTCCTCCATAGCATCCACCACCTGCCAACCTACCCTCCTATCCAGTGGGTACCAGGAACTTTTTTTTTGGGTCACATAGCTGACCACACACCCCACCTAGAAACACACACACGCGCGCGTGAATGTGTGTGTGTATGTACGTAGCCATAAAACTCTACATTCTACAAGAGCACACATATTCCTTTTTTGTCAGAATAATTTAACAGCTGCTAAAGATAATCCTGTAGACTGTGTTTGAAATGTGATGGCACATGTGCAGAAACCAGATTTCGTCTTTCGGTGAAACAGACGAGTCAGTTTAAATCAGCGGGGGTGTCAGTTCAGTTGACTACTGGCAGCCGAGGTGTGCACATCATTATTGTTGGTAGTAATGCTGGATAAACCATGGTCCTACATAGCATGAAGAGTACTGGCTACCCATTCCATTTGCCAGTTTCCCCTTCACTTCCCCTCCTGTGCATCACTGTGTGCCATCACATTTCAACTGGACTCTACCATGAAGGTCATGTCACCAGTTGCAAGCTATACACTTGGGAAGAACCACTGCATGCTGTTATTAAAAAATTCCAACAGAAGTACAAGAAGGAAGTGGAAAACACACACAGACATAAACACTAGGTTTTATCTACAGGAAGAAAAATGTCTTATGTGTCAAAATAAATCCAGTGTTGCTAGTTTGAAGCCCTGATCCCACGACTTTAATATCGTTTTCACAACAGTAAAATATAGCAAATTCACACACGTACACAAGTGCACACATGCAGAACTTAACCATTAACCCTTTAATGGTGCATGCTATATATATGTAACATGCAGTGTGTTGCTTTAAACACTACATGTTGGCTAGTGCTGCTGGCAAATTATGGCCACTCTTACACAGCCCTTTAAATTCTGGACTGCTGAAGCCTTGTGCACATCACACCAGACATTTAATTCTGGCACCAAAGGATTAAGTAACACACATTTACCTACAGAATGGTGGCACTGTAACAGCAGTCCAGTTACATACACACCTACACAAAATGCACAGCACACACAAAAAAATGTAACAGCACAGAAGCAACCCACACCTTTACAGTGTTGTCAGCTAGGTGCAGTTCCTTGAGTGCCATACACCCTTTCACATCTGGAAGAGCAACTAGCCGGTTGTGCTGAACGAACAACATTTCCAGCTTCCTTAGATCTCCCAATGGGGGTAGGAAGCTTATCTGGTTGTCACTCAAATCCAGCTTATGTAGAACTGGAATATGTTGCATCATACAAAAATTCCATCAGTTTCCACTGCAATGTGTGAAATTCTCCTACTGTCAATTTCCACATTAAATAAGACTAAAACTTTTAAAACACAAAGCAACCAATTTTGCACTTTTCCCAGTATCTGGTATCATATCTCTTATGTTTCATGAAGTTCTGTTTTACTTTTTGTTCTGCTTTACTTTCCATTGCTTTCGTGATATATGTTCTGATCACACAGCAGCAATGGACAACAGCAAAATATCGTACCCCCTACCTTCAGAAGGCATGTGCTAAACTGTGTGTGCCAGAAGGTAACAGCCCAATATTAATGCTCTTCATAACTACAGCTTTTAGTACTAAAAGGTACTGAACAATGAATGGTAATTTTTTTGCTATTATAACTTATATGCCGGTCCCAGTGGCCGTGCGGTCTAAGACGTAGGTCTGCAGCTGCTCGCCTGCTGAGATTGTGGGTTCGAATCCCACCGGGGGCATGGATGTCTGTCTCTTGTGAATGTTGTGTGTTGTCAGGTAGAGGTCTCTGCGACGGGCTGATCACTCGTCCAGAGGAGTAAAGGAGTAATACCGACTGTGGTGCGTCGTTGAGTGTGATCTAGAAACCTCAAGAATCAGGAGGCCCTGGCCCACTGGGGGGCTGTCACACCAAAAGAAGAAGAAGAAGAAGAAGAAGAAGAAGAAAAAGAAGATTATAACTTATATGTGTAAATGCATTTTTATCAAGGTTTAAAATATGGACACTGATACTTTGTCATCCTGTAGCATATAATTCAGTGACAACATAAGATCATTCAAACAACTCCACCATTAAAATTACACTACATTATATGCTCCAACCATTCTGTCTTGGTGATAATGTTTTGTTATTATCATTTACATTGGAAATCCACATCTGTGTGTGTGTGTGTGTTAATGAAATACCAATTTAGGTACACAAATAACATACATTTCAACTATTTAGCTTGAGATGTACTTTTGATCAGACAAACAACAGGGACAGTACAGTAAGAACCATAGCACACATACAAATCTTAAATAACTAGTGGAAAAAGCCCAGTGAAGTTCAATATGAAGTCTGTCACAGATGGAAGTATGTACATGTGGGGCCAACTGAAAATGAATGCCATCTGTCACACACTGAGATTTGCTCCAACCTTGGTAAGCGAAAAATATATACACTAAATCAAACAGTCTCATATTATATATATATATATACAAATTCACAAGCATACCATTAGAAAAAATACCACCCTGCTACCATTATTGTGTCCAAAATGTTTCAGCCCATTTGGGCTATTAATAAGTAGAAGAATACAGAAACTATAAGTACCAAAGGATTACATATGTGACTGTACATGAAAGCTGTGTACATGAACAGAAAACTCAAGACAAAACATACAGAATTCACAGTCAAAAAGTCAATGTATCTTAAATCCTTAATAAAATACTGCTAAAGTAACGGCTTCAAAACACATCAATGTGTGTGTGTGTGTGTGTGTGTACACAGAAGTCCAGTAATATGACTAGTAAATAAACAGTCACTGGACCTCCTGTCTAGTATGCTTAAACCATATAACAGAATATATGCCTGACAAGTTACACACTTCTTTAGCAATTCAAAGAAAATTTTCATTCCTTATATAAGCTTATTTTTATTCAAGTTAGTTATGAGCAAAATACTGTACCATCTCCATAATACTAACCCCTGAGGCTGACAAGATCAGGTGGAATCTCAGTCAGTTTGTTATCTGAAGCATCTAGTTGTGTTAGACGAGTTAGAAAACCAACACCAGGAGGTAAAATACTCAGGCAATTGTGTGATATATCCTGAAACATATTAGTTTTATAAAGGTTATGTTACACCTCCCAAGGCATAAGTCCCTTTGCGTTGCTGGAAGTTGAGGACCTGTAAATGTAAATTAATAACAAGCATTATTCAAACAAAATCCAGTCAAACACAATATCCAAAATGTCACGAACAATTAGTCCAATTGAAAAATACTTCCCAAATGTACTACTAAACTGTGAATGAAAGAGGGTTGTAGGGAAATGAATAACCAAGTTGATAACCTTATAAAATATGCGTTAACAGCATTTACTAAAACAATCCCATACACTAAACTTAATATGGACAACAAAGAAACCAAAATTTCCTTTCTATGCTCAATATTTATTTGGTAAGATAAAATGAGATTTTTGGGTTAAAGTGTCTCAAATTCCTTATGCTGACTCACCATTTATCATACAGTACAACTACTGCATGGGATTTCTTTTGGGAGCAATACAATAAAACAAAGAACAGAGAGAAATTTCAAACGAAAAAAATTTCACCCTGAGATTACTGAACTGTATGGAATGCCTGAAAAGTATTTTATATATAACCGTCTACAACACATTCTTCTATTTTATATTCTTAACATTTCATGATCTCAAGTTATACTTTTCAGGCATTCCGTACAGTTTATATCTTTTTATATCTTTTAAATTAAATGTACATTTTCATTTGTAATGATTCAGATCTTAAACCTAATATACAGTTGTAAAACCTCCCCACATTTTGTATTCTCATACTTGGGGCCTGATGATGGTTAATCATTTTAGCCAAAACATCTAGTGTCATTCTTGCTCAACAAATGTTGTGCTGACTGACTGAAACATTGACTTAAGAGTATAGAAAAATTTAAATATTAACATTTTTCAAACATGTGAACAAATTTGTCCTTGAAGAAATGAGAGCAAAATGAGATGAAGGTGGCAGAAGAATAGAGCTAGATGATGACAAAGGCAGTGGGACAGTCATACTGTGGCCAATCAGGTTTCATCGTGTGGAAATTTAAACTTTTACTGGACTATGTTGTATGTACACACACATATATATAAATATATATGTATCAAATCTGACTCACCGTTCTTATTTTGGTATACAGTTATGGGATGAAGCATACAATGACAGGAAGGAGACTAAACTTAATTCGTGAGTGAAATGAGAAACACACCCAAAAAATGCTGAGAATTTTAGTGCATCAAGAAATAAGTCACTGGAAACTCATCTTATGTCGTTTGCATTATCAGTATGGCTGAACTGTCTAAATATATTTAGTCTCAAGTCACATGGCATGTATCACCACAGACACGGTTATACTTATGTTAAATACAATGTAGCATCACCTAACTATTAGAAAATTAAGTAAAGAAATTCAATGAAGCTAGTTTCTTGAACAGATGTGTTGTGCCAGGTAATTCAATATGAATTACTTTTCTGTCCAAAACACATTTAAATGCAATTTCTGACAATTTATAATTTTATGTCTGTCCTTGTGACTAATTTTTAATTGAAATGTTCACTCTAAGTATTCATGAAAATTGTTCACAAGAATTCAAATGTGAACTCAAAATTCAATAAATGCATTCTTTCATTTCCTATGGAAACACACTATAAATGGGGGCTATAAACTCAAGACATCCCATTACAGCCTAGCTGACAAATGAATAATGTAGATTTGAAATCAATATTAGAAAGTAACACTGATGAAATAAAGCTGAATATAATCAAGCAACATATGTTATTTTCCTTTGGTACAATTTTTTAGCATTTCACAGCAGGTACTGCCCATGTAAAACATCCGAGTTCTGATAGCATGTAGGTTCAAAAACTGACACCAACATTTTCGAGGAATATGCTGCCCCTGGGGGTACATGGTGGCACAGTTGGTTGAGGCACTGCACTGCTGGAAGGTCACAGGTTTGATTCCCGATGGGGTCATTGGGATTTTCCACTGACTTAATCCTTCCAGCTGCACTACTGCCCTAGGTTCTACTCAGACTGTAACACATGAGTACCAGGGATATCTCCTGGGAGGTAAAGATGGCTGGTGCATAGGGCTGACAACCTTACCATCTTCATGCGCCAAAAGTCTTACAATTCTGGCAGCCTCAGCCTCCTGGAGACCTAAGGGTAGATTGAGGCCTGTAATGGGACAGCTTTAACTTTTTGCTGCCTTCTTTTTCAGGGATGCAGGAATTATATTGAGGTAAACATGAAAGTTACATGGGAAAGGATATGGGTTGATTATATATGCTGGTTGCAAAGAATATCTCTAATGAAAACTACAGGAATGGTACAGAGGATATATCTTGGTCCAGGTCAACAGGAACTATGAAACAGAAAATATGAGAACCCAAGATGCTTATTTTTTTTGTACTATTTACCTAAATGTTGACTATGTTTTATTAGAAGTGGGATTTCCTGAAGAATAATGAGTTTAATTAGAGAATGCTGGAGGTGACAAACAGAATTCTCAGTAAAACTTCACCACCCATAAGACAGTACAGTCCTGTTGGGTCTCACAGCATTCCACAGGCTAAAGACACCATGTTCCACAACCACACACGGTTCACACGTGGGAACTGGCATTCACAGAACTGATTTACTAAAATATTAAGGAACACAACAATTTTTACTTTCATGTATAATGGCTATAATTCGGAAACTTAGCACACTTGCCAATCTCTGGCAAGCAGGACACTCTACAGCACCTAAAACTATCACCATCTATACCTACTCACTCTCCCCACTTATTACCCATAATCTCAAATAGGCTATGTGCTGTATGACCAGTGTCCAATTTCCAGAATGGGGTGGGATATTTCTCTTTGGCACCATACCCACACTGGATCTGGGGCCTACCCATCCTGCTGTTCTACCAGCATTTTGGGTTCTTTCCCCAGTGGTGAAGCAGCCAGGACACACAACTGATCACATACCCTCGTCTAGTGCCATGTTCAAGAACACAGAGCCATACCTCCACTCTCCCATGGCATTGTGCTTAAACTCATAAAACAAAGTGATTATCACAAGGGAAAAAAATGCTGTAATATTAAAATGATTCTGTGTTTTGTCCATGCCATATACATACATACCTTTTATAGTTCTCAATATATATTTACTGGCTGACCTATAAGGAAGGCACTAATTTTTCAATATAATTTAGGCAGACTTCAGGCTTCAAAAAGTGTAAATTACTGTATCTAATTCAGTTTTTTTTTATTAGAATTATCAAAAGTGTCAGGAACCACTGATCTACACCAAACACACTACAAAGTATAATGGTTAATTAAACATGCTATATACAAGATGCAAGGCAAAAAGTTGTGTTATTTAATTACTAGGATGCCAAAGGGCAAATGAATCATTCTTACCAAATTTTCCAGCATGACTAAATCCCCTATATCATCAGTTATATCCATGAGGTGATTGTGAGCCAGATTAAGCGTGCGCAACTCCCGCAGCTTAAAGAAAGTTGTTGGTAGGGTGCACAGTTTGTTGTGACTCAGGTTCAGATGGGTCAAATTGGCAAGGCACCCCAACTCTGCCGGAACACTGTCGAGGTTATTGTTGTGTATCTGAGTGATAACCATGTACATCTGATCAATCACCAGCACAATTATATATTTACTGTCACTGCAGTTTAATTATAACTCAACGCATTTGTTACTCTAAAATTATACTGCAGAGAGTAATAATCTGTTCTCTGATATGCCAAACTGGACTTTCCTCCAAGCAACTTCAACAACAGTACACCCTCAAAACACCAAATGTGAAGAGTATATACAATTTTACAGGGGTTTTTCATTCAGGCTAATAGGAACTGTGAAACACAAGGTGTTGATATTAATGCAGGGGTCCACAAATTTTCCAAAAATCTAGAAGCAACCTCCACATTCTAGGGACCACAAGGATGACATAAAGCGAGTTCCATAATGGGGACCCATAATTCTGGTGTGATCTGTGCAGCGCCAGCCTTAGCAAATGTGGGGCCTGATTACGATCCTTGTGATGGACTCTTTAGAGTTATTGTGCAGTGCTCAAAAAGGACTGATGTTTTGGTATATAAATGTTAAGTTTGGATGAAATATTAAAATGGTCCATTTTCAATCACATTTTTATTTGCTTTTAACCCTTATCCTGCTAACGTGGAGAATATGGTGAGCTCCTAATAATGCCAGCAAATGGCAGATGGGATTTAATTTGGTGTTTAACCCTTATCCTGCTAAGGTGGAGAATATGGTGAGCTCCTAATAATGCCAGCAGATGGCAGATGGGATTTAATTTGGCGTTTAATGGGTTAATCAAGTAATCAAACATATTGTTTATTTAATTGCAAAAAAATTTAAACCAAACCAAATGTAATTACATTTTTCTCACTTTAAGTCCAGTGACATCTTCCATGATCCTCTCAAAATTTAAATATAAAATCAGTCTGAAAGCTTTGTGTGTTATCAGACTGCATATTTTTAAAAATCAATAAAGTGCGAATCCCATGAGTGTGAGGCCCAACTGCATCAAACTGGTCCATCTGACCTAAGGCTGACCCTGACCTGTAAATCTGAATGTAATCAGGTGCTTTCTGCTTGGCACCTGCGAACTGATACACATTACTATAGAAGGAAAATACTGCAAGAATTACACTGAAAATAAAAGTTGCCACCATACAAAATGTAGGTGCCCCAGACTTGTGCATTTCTGTATTAAATTTTATCCTATCACAGTGAGTATATAAATTTCAGTGCAAGATTTATGAAAATTATGAACTAAATGGCATTTGGTGGAAAATAAGAAATTATGCAACATGTTTTAAAACTGCAGTAAACGTTCCGTTGCCTAAATATATAAAATTAATTTCTAGGGATGCTTTCACATGTGTTTGCATATGCAAATGCAGGTAATTAAAAGGTTAATGACATACACTGATGCACATTAAAACACATTAATTACATGTCCTATCTTCCAGCACTGTTCCCAATCATACAAATTTTTTTGATCTGGTGCTGTTTAACACAGTTTTAAACAGCATATCAAACACATTACTACCAACAATTAAATTTTACACACAAACCAAATGTACTGACTTACATTCACCACAGTTAATGTAACAAGATTCTTTATTTGAGGAGGTATTTTTGTAATACAGTTTGAACTCAGATCAAGGCATGTCAATGGTTCATGCTCCCACCATCTGTCTTCATCTACATCATGGTCCATTTTAACCTCAAGGAGATGAACTTCTGCCTCATCCAATTGATCCAGCTGCCACACTTTCTCTGGAACTGTAAATAAATTAAGAATTGTAAAGTATCTGGTGCAGCCACCAGAAGCCACTGTTCTCTTAATGCATTACTTCTGAACCTTCTCCATTGACAGAACAAATAGGGATGGGCTTCCCACTGACCAGTAATCTTCTGTGTCACACAGGACTTTCGAAATAGTATTATATAAATCAAATTACTTGCTGGCTGCAAAATAGTAATACTACATATATGGTAGATGATACATAATATAACTAGCAAAGATATTCAGACCTGAATAAATTAAAGAAACATGCTGGCAGTGCTACATGAGCCACCAATTGAAAAACAGTGCCTTAAAGGAGATTAAATTGCATGAATTGTATATCATACATCAATAATTATATGGTCTGTCATCACATCTGGGTGAAATAAAGGTAAAGCACTCCATACACCTGTCACAAAAACATATGGGGAGTGGAGTTACAGCTCCACTTATTCTTAAACTCAGCATCAGATGGAGGCGAGTAAGCTTCATACCCCACCTCCCCCTGGAAACACCCCCTGGTACACATTTACTAGGACACTGGGTGGGTTCAAGTCACTCTGGATGTTCAATGAAGAGAAAAACCTCTTGCCCCTGCCAGGAATTGAACCACGATTCCTTGCTTGTCCATCCCATAACCTATTCACTATAGTGACTAAAATACCTTGGCTCCCCACTGCAGCCGAGTCTTCCTTATACATGTGAGCCAGAATACCGTAGCCAGTAGAGTGACTAGGCTATGTGTCCAAGGAACTTTGGTTCAATTCCCAATAGGCACAAGAAATGTATCTGTTCTCCAAGGCATCTGTACTGGCTCTCGAGCACAACTAGCTTCTTATTCAATAGATACTGGAGAGCTCTTTTCTTAGGGTGAAGATGACCACTCCATCTGATACAATGGCTAAGAATGGGTGGAGCTATGTTTCCACTTCTCCATTTCCCTCACATCACACACACAGAAAATTTTACTTTTATCTTCATAATACATGCTTTAAAGTTAAAGAAAAATGCTACTGTATACTACAAGACACACTTTAAACTCCCTCCCAACAATAGTGACTGAAGCTAAAGTGCAACATAATATATATCTCTATTTATTTATTTATGATTCATTTAGAAATGCGGTATAGTCTCAATTCTCCAAATCCCAACTTTTTGAGGTTCTGTTTTGTCCAAGTCAATGTGCTGAAGTCAAGGTCATTAATATGATGGGTACACAATTCAGAAGTGTGTTATCTATGTGCACATGTCTTCCAGGCACTACTGTACTGCCTCTGTGTCATTTCCTTTATGTATTATTGTATGATGTTATGTGTTAAGTAAATATTTTAATATACCCTAACAATGATTGCAATGTGTGTATAATATATATATATATATATGTAATCATGTGTTCTAAGTTGTTGTAATTCATGTGGTCTTAGCTATTTGGTAATTCAAGGCAAGCTAGATCCCATTCACCTCAAATTATCAAGATTCTACTGTACTGTCAGTAGCTCAGACCACACAATACTGAATGGATGGATGACAAATAATGTATTGAAAAAGACATGTAAGCAATTGGTTGTGGCCTAATTTCCTACACTATTATTACCCACAGTTCTCCTGGGGGGACTGAGGAAAACCATGAAACACTTAAGTCAAAACAGCCAGCCTCTGGGCCAAGAATTCAACCCAACAGTCTGAAATATGTATCAAGTTTGCAACAGCAACACTTATTTGCACAACACAACTTCATTAACATAAATAATTTTATGATATGCAATGCTCACATAAAAATGGCATATTGAAATTTCACTTTCAATTGGGAGTGCAATATCTGAGATAAGCGATACAAGAGAGAATTAGAAGAGCTTTACAATGAACCAAATGTAGTTAACGTAATAAAATCCAGTAGACTGAGGTGGGCGGGCCATGATGTGCGAATGCATGAAAATGAATTATCTAAAAAGATATTGTGGACAAACCCTGCAGGTCAATGAGGACATGGCCGACAGAAATCAAGAAGGATTGACGGGATAGAGGAAGATGCAAGGAAACTGGCTTGTAGAAATTGGCTGGCAGATGCCCAGGATAGAGGTCACTGGCGACACATGCTTGAGGAGTCCAAGGCCAACCCAGGGCTGTAGAACAGATGATGATGATAATATCCAAGGTGCACAAGAATGACTGCAACACATACTGTCTTCGGGGATGTTAACTCCATGTATTATACTTGAAATTCTCCATATCAAAGGTAACTACTGTCTCCATATTTAGGGAAGAATGAGGAGGGAGAAAAATCCTCCACAATGTTAGTAGATGGAACTATGTTCAACTTTTACGTGTACGTCTAGAATATGATAAGGACATTAGTGAGGCTTGCACTGTGGTCTGTAATACATTAGTACTGTATATTAAGCAAGGTATATAAGCGTGCACTCTACTGTACTAACGTAAAATAACAGTTAAGTTTATTTCTGAGATCTTCGCTCTTCTGGGATATTACGCTGCATAGACTGATAATTTATTTCTGTTCCAACACCTATTTATAAATATGTTGTGTGACTGCGCTTGAGTGCGTGCGCGCGGCCCAAGGGTACGCTCGTGCATCAATCAAGGTCATGCTTTGCATTCGTGTGTGTTTTCACACCAAGGTTAATCGCATGCTATCGCTTGTTTTGGCACTTAACAAATAAGTATCAAACCAAAACAGGAAGTACCTGACGCGATTCCTCTACCACTGAGATTTAACTGGCCACTTTTCCGTGCTAGTTTGATTATATGTGATGACAACTCATTTGAATCTGCATCTTGATTCCGAGTGTGGAAAACTGGGTTCATCTTCCTCAGAACCGATTGCTGAGGTCTTCTGTACTGACACTTTTCGATATTTGACATGTCTAAAACAATCGCTCAACACAATCAAAACATTACGTGACAATCACAACATAGATTACGCAAACTACACCCTACTGCACTCTAGTGTCAGATAGTCATATTATAGTCGATTATACCTTGCATCACAGTTATACGCTGTCATCGCCAAACCTACTCGATGACTTTTGAATAACGGTTGACCAACTAGATGACACTTGCTTTATTATTTACTGCTCAACATGTTTCAGACGTTATTTATTCAAATATCAAGATGATGCACGGTCCAATACGCATAAGATTCACTACTCGATGACGTTTGTGATTCCGGTATCGTTGGCTCAGCCGGTTCCAAGGTCATAATTCGGTTATGTTGCCACCGAAATATTCTTACGATTTTGTTTTACTACTTATCTACATTTTATTTTTACATTGCATTTACACTATACACACACACACACTACCCTCCTTGTTTACATTTCCCTTACATTGCCAGTGAATTATTATAATTCTCAACTTCATGCCATTTGTTTCTCCTCAAGACTACACTGGAAATACAATCCTGAAAAATTTGTTTAAGAATTGAGTTATTATGGCACTTTTATGGGCGGGTGTCTGTTGTTTGCCATTTCTACCATAACATCTGCAAAATGGAGAAATCAACTGATGAACAGAAAACCACTCTCCGTTCATTGTCTCACCAAGTACTGGCACATCAATGTGCTGATCTTAGTTCCAAGCAGTCCTATGGAAATGTTCAAACTTGGGATATCAGCAGACACAAGGCTAAATTAGGGTTACCACATATCCATCACAAAAGAAAAGGCCATTTACCACATATAAACCACAAAAACAGGGCACATGATTAAAAAGGGAAATTAAAAATGAGGACATAGGTCAAAATTTTATTACATTAAATTGGCACTATCATTTGGAATAAAATGTATAAAACTAAAAACAAATATTATTCATATTTGTATACTGTTTACACACAGATTATAAAGTATCGCTAGTTTTCAAACTGTCTTCCTTGTTATGTGCATATTCATAGAGCTCTGTAGAACCAGTTTTTTAGAATGAAATTGTACTTTGCTCTTCAGGAAGGTCATGGTTAAACCTTGCTTTTGGGATAGAAACAATAGAATGAACTCAAGCATGTTACTGGTTTTCAAAGTTAGAAACTGAAGTCACTTATGTCAACAATGCTGGATATTCAGGACATTTATCTAACAGTAAACTGTAGAAAGGACCACCACACACACTGTTAACCAACATGTCTCACAAAGTATATAGGAAGATCTGTAGCAAACCTGAAAATGGTACAATGGAGATTGGTTTATCCATCACGACCAAGCTCCTACTCACTCTACTTTGCTTGTGTAGGAATTCCTGTATAATAATGGCATGATTGTCATCCTCCACCAACCATACTCACCAGATATATCATACTGTGACTCCACACCCCCCTAATTTTCCTCCAAAACTGAAGCTGGTGTAAAAGGAAAATCAGTTCATGATATTAACGTTATTTAAAATAATCACAGGCTACAGTTGCCAAGTTCTGCAAAGAAGATATTGGCAGGTGGCACAATTGCTGTGTTCACTGCATCAAGTCACAAAAGAACTACTTTAAAGGTGACACTGCAGACAGCAAGAAAATTTGGTTACCACTGTGAAACTTTATGATCACACCTCATGAATCAGTGAGGCGTTAGTTTAATTAGCCACTAGCAGACTATACTGGCTTACTGCTCCAGATATTGCAGAAAAGTAAATGGATGTATCAATCCTCCATTTCATTACACACAATTTTTTTGACCTGAAAAATGAACTCTGCCAGCCTTATAATCAGCATAGCAATCATTGTGGAGATGCCTCTGCAGCATCGTACTTAGACTGTGAATCAAAGCAAGATTGGCATTAACAAGATAGCAGCTCCACCTGCACGATCAATAAATGTTTGCACTCTTTAGTAATTAACAGGGCTGAACTGTACAGGAGATGGCCAAAATGTTAGGAGAGATGTCATAATGTTTGTTATAATTCAGGCACCTCTTGGTCCCACTGTTTATATTCTTATATTCTGAAATTTGTGACACCGTATATCTTAAAATATCTTTTACAATTACAAATGAAATGCCTGAAAAAGGAGGAAAAAAATCTGCAGTAAAACCCTGTTATTAAATAAAAATAACTGTAGTGTTGGCATTACCAGTCTATTTATTGTGTTCGAGGAAAGATTTTCTAATATATTTTCTCATCATTACAACATAAGGAAACATTATTAAACAACTTCTTTAAATTTAAAAATGATTTACAAGAGATCCAAAATTTGAATTCATTACATAATTTAATGTTCTAACATCCAGTTTGAAGATTGAGCAGTGCTATGGTTTTGCTGATGTGTGGAACAGTATTGATATTTGAACACATTCCCAAGTTGAAAACCTTCTGCAATAGTGATAGAGAATGTTCTGAAAAATAAAGAGAGAATAAACATCACATTCACAAGCAAAATAAATATTGGACATTTACTATTATGAACAATTATGAAAAGAGGTAATATTAATAAGAACAAGACAGCAAGTTTAGTCTCAACAAATTATACAAACAGAAACTTAAATTCAGTGGGTTCATTAGCAATGACTTAAAAGTGTTAAAAAATAATAATTTGGCCCAGTTTCTTAAGCAATAAACCTGATTTGTTGCATCCAGACTTTTTAGAACAAACTGGTCAAGAGCTAAAATTACACACCACTTTCAGTACCAGTGTTAAATTTAAGACTGGCTTTACCTTGAGCACAGACTACAATTTCTGGGAGTCTGTCCAATGCACTGTTCAATATATCGGGATGATCACTCTCCAGACACCGCAAGAATGCAGCCACACCTGTGCTTCCTGTGGCAGCTGCAGGATTATGTCGCAGATGTCGTGCAAATAGTAAGTGGGCTAGAGTACGTATACTACTAGTGGGAGAAAGTAACAACTCAGATATAGGCTCACAAAACGTGTCCAGGATTGAAGGCTTTCGAGATGAAAGATGGTCTAACTCTTGCAAAGCAGTGTACAAATCTGCGGAAAACAAGTACAAATAAAAGACAACACACAAAACACAGTTTACAGATTTCACGCACCGGAAGAAAGTTTTAATTAAAGGTGATTTAAATGCTACACTATGAGCTACACAAATAAAGGCTGTAAAGTGAAATATTGGAAGTTTGTTTCCACACAAATGGAAATCTGCTTTTCAAAATATATAACTACAGCAAAACACTGATTTTACATTCCTGCATTTTGTGTTTATGCGATTTTATGCCACTTTGAGGCAGTCCCCACAAAAATTCAAAATCGGGGTTTCACTGTATATGGCTGGACGAACATTAAATGAACTAAATCATCCCTGTCTAACCCATTTTATTAGAAATGTATCTTAGAAACATATTTCACAAATCCAACTAAGAAGTCTTCTTTTTGTTTCCATTGAGATGTTACTGAACAATAAGATAAAATATGGTTGTATGATTGCAACAGTGATCTATCATGGAATTGGAAGACATCAAGGATGATGTATTCTAATATACAATCACGGACACTCACCAGCAGGACTAGGAAATAACAGGCAAAACCAAAGCTAGGAGTCCCATCTCCTGAATGGTGAAATGAACAACTTTCAGTACAAACAGGACTGCTGGGATTGCAGGCTACAAACAACATGCCTGAAATGGTAGGCACAATCTTACCATCTCCTTGCATCTTGCTGAGAGATGCCAGTCTGGTAGTCCACACAGGTGATGGATCGGCTGCGGGGGGAGGAGCTGTGACAGCAACAATCACTCCACCTCCCTCCTCATCAGTCTTAGGCAGAGAGATGCCTGACAGAAGGGTGCGCAAGGCTGACAAATTTGGGTGATACATTTGCAGATCACTAGATGGACAGAAAAATCACTATGTACTAAGTGTAGAGCAATTATTTTTTGTCAAGCAATACACAAAAACTGCTTTACACTTTCCCATTACTTCCTTACTTTTAACTTCATGGAACATAAATTTAATTTCATGTGCCACATTCAGCAGGTTAATAAATTTGTACATTTAAAAACCTCTTAAATTAGTCACCACAAACCTGTGTTAATGATAAAAAAAAGTTCTACAACAACAGCTATGAATTACTTTGACACATCTATTCATTGCTATCATAGGCACTGTTTTACTGCAATTATCATTCAATTCTTCTAATTCCAAAAAAATACCCATATAAACAACATATTATTATATTGGATGCATTGTTTACTGAACTGTCACTCCACTGTGTCAATCATTCCTAATTCTTCATCTTGACCCACAATATTCCTAGAATTATAGGTTCCAAAAAAGGTGAAACAACCATAATGTAATGTTTATGGAATTTACACCAGTGATAACATGCTTATACTGGTAATTACTATAAAATGTTGCCAAATGTCAGCCAAGTGTAAATGATAGTTAAGCTTGTGGGGGTGAAGAGGAGGGTTAAGTTTAAGGTGGTAAACCCGAGAACAGTGTTCTGTAGTTACTAGTAGAGCAATGGCTGACAGTATTCTGTTCACTTCACTATGTTCATTTCAGTCATTAAGAGCTGTGTGAGTGAGTGTTGTTATTTCTGTTATTATATGTCTTTTGTGCCAATTTCTTTGTTGCAAAAACATAAAAATGGATTACAACTATATACAGATTAAAATATATGTAGCTGAGAGGACATACTGTCCTACTCTTATGTCCTTCCTTCCATCCATCACATCATTGCTCTGTCTACCATCATAACAGGCCACCAGTGGATCCTACCCCCAATCAGTTCATCCAGTTCATGACTTCAAATCCAGTTTCTCTAAAATCTGTTTTAGTACTGTCCTCCAATAGAGTCAGGTCCAGTTTTATGTAATTTCTTTTTGCATGATTTTGCCTTAACCTGAGTGAAAATGCACACCACTTTTCAAATTTACATGATAATTTTCGGTTTAACGTAATTTGGCATAGACCATATGCGATAATTTCTGGTTTAATATGATTTGGTATAGGCAATCTGTGCCCACACTTGTCTTGTAGTGGAGGCTGCAGAAACTGACATCACTGCCACACCATCAGTCACCTATATGGATTGATTACACTGGTAATGCAAGCATGTGGCCAATGTAGTTCCTCCTTCAACAGCATTGGCTTTTTGTTACCAAATGAGTAAGAAACATAAATCTACATCATTTGGTGCAATCCAAGTGCAAAATTGGTGAAAGACAATCAGTACTTACAAGAAATTAGAGGTAATAACCTGACTTGAAAGAGGTGAACGAATTGTTGACATATGCCATAATGTTAGATTCACTGTAACAGCATGCATACTGTTTGTGATAATGATAGAATTACAGAAAGTGCTTAGTCAAGAACCAAAGTGTTTGTGTAGCAAGGCTACTACAGTCCCATAGGAATGAACCACATGGACATGAGTCTCTTACATTTTTATTGCTTTAGAAATAAACAAATAAATACATTATATAGAAAGGTATATACCATACACCCAGTACATATATGCTCTACAGGTCCGTAAGTCCACTAGTGGTATAGTCACACACCATATAGGATGGCGTCAATCCCCTAACCCCCCCTGTTTTACAATGACAATTATACATCACCCTGTATACAATTTACACACTGTACTTGCAGTGAATAGCATATGTACAATTAGCTGCACATGACTTACTTGAGAACATGTGTGTGCTTCTGCAGGTACCTTAGGGCTCTCTGAGCATCATATGAGATGAAGCTTTGAAGCAATGCAATGAGTCGGTTAAGGAGAGAGGAAAGTTCCTTCACATGTCCATGACACTGAAAAACAAGGTACAGAACTGTATTATCTCACTACTGAGACAGACACTGTTATAAATTATACTGTTACATAAAGAATCATCCTTTCAATTTGCATGTTTTGTATTTCAATGTTTAAGTTTCTTTTCATTTTACACCATCTACTGAAAAGTCATAATAAATAAGTTACATAACAAATATTTACTAACTGCATAAAATAAATTATGGTACAGTGAAACCTCTATTCATCATTTCTGAACAGATCAAGGGCAAAAGATAAACACATAAAAATAACAGTTGCAGGGAAGTGTTAAAGGTGTCACATTACAAGGGGCCGCATTAAATGAAAAATACTTGCAGGTAAAAAATGAACCAAAAAAAAAAAAACAGAATGAAGTCTCACTGTACAATTAAATGTTGCCAGGAATTTGAAGAGGATCAGTAATTATAAAGGTGGACAACCACATATAGTGATGCTGCTTAAAAGTTACTATGTGCCATGTTACATTTGATATTCTGAAGTTGTTACAGATAATAATATAAGTAAGTTCCTAAACAAGTGGCAAATCATCCTTGGATTTTCAGATAAACAATAAAAGAAATGAAGAATGGCAGATCATGGGTTTCTATCATATTCCAATTTTTCTTGTTTGACAGAAGTTAAAAAGAATCCAAAGCTCATCACTTTGTCTCACAATGATTTTAATATTATTATAAAAGTCTACTCAAAAGACTACAAGTTTTTCACACATCCTCTATCACCTCAGGTAGGAGAAAATAATCTCCAGACACCCACTGTTATCAGCAGCAAGGATAGCATAGTTACTATAATAATGTGTCTTTTGGCAGGGCAACAAAGGAATCATGGTTCAATTCTCAGCAGCAATATGATATTTTTCTCCTTTCAATACCTAGAGACCAAATATGGGGCTCATAAAACTACTATTCATTGGAGACTGAGGTATCTTACCCTGGAGGTAAAGCAGTCAGGGCATGAAGCTAACCACTCACATCATTCCAGTGATGAGATTTATGAAGTTATGGATCACTTCCACATACACATTCATGGTATTATGCTTAACTAAGCACAGAGATAAAATGAAATTTATGCTGTTTATCTTTTCTCAGTGCTGTTACTTTCTCCTTGTAAGAGCATTATACTAAGTAAAAGGTAAATTTCAGTTATTAAGAGGAATGTTATATTTATGCAAACCAGGCAATCATCAATATTTGATATTTCTCATTCTAATATGTTTAGTAAGAAAAGAATGAGTTTTCATGCTATGGGACAATGAGGTGTAATAGTTTAAAACTACCGTACATATTAAGTGCAGGAACTGTTACACCCAGTCCTCATCTCATTTGTCTTACAGATATCCCACATTCACAGCTTGTAACTTTCTCTATTAGATGCAGACCATATCCTAGAAATCCTAAAAGGACTTGCAGAAAGCAATTGGTGCTTCAGTCACATAATCAAATTTTATTCTTGTTAAGTTTCTGAGTTAAAAGGAGAGGTCTGTTCTACTCAGCATACATGCTTTCTGGTCCTATAACAAAGTTAAATGTAACAGACTTTTACTTACCTACCACAAATAGCACAATCTCTCAGTCAGAGCAAAATCATAAGCATTCACTCACTCCACTTTCACCATCCCCCATGACTGGGTTTGGATTACTATTTGCTGATATATAATAATGTGAACATTTGGTTTTATTTGCCACTTTTAAATACAAGTTTTGGCAAAAGGAAGTATAGACTTTGTATTAACAGCATCTCTCTTAATGAAATTTGATCCTTACATTTCACAGTATTCACACCAAATTTTCCAGACAACATTTATGTATTTCAACACATACCAAAGTGCACACATCAAATGAGGAAGGAATATGTCAAGAGTCAAAATTACTTATGAGCATAGTTCAATGTACTCCCACAAGAATGCTGGTACATGCACAAATGTTGATGATCTAAAATGCTTTAATAAAGACCTGAGGTCAAATTTCATCAAATGAAATTATGGAACTAGTATTCATTTATGACCACTACCATCTACTGAAATGTCAAACTATGTAGGCGGACATTTCAGGGAAATGTCCTGCTGCCATCTTTAGGGTAGACACTGAGGTAGCGCAGATTACCGGCAATTGTTACATGATAAATAACCATGTATATGACCTGATTTATTGCATACAGTGATTACAATTTGCAAATCAAGGCCACAATTAAAAACGTCTACCACAGTACAGCACAGAATGTATTATGAGACGCTTGTTGTAATAGGACCACAGATTTGATACACTAAGAAAGCTATAATACAAACTGTATTGTGCAGATGGAACAATAATACTGCCCATCTTTGTCAGTTAATATTACACTACAGAACACAGTACACTGTAACAAAGAATATATATGAGTCACACCATTAACATTCAATTCTTCTTTTAATCACAGCAATTATTTTTGCTTGAAATGGATCTTAATTCAATCCAAAACTTGGGTTTTCAAGGACAATAGATTTTTAAGAACTCATAAAGAATTTTAACAACAACATGGAAGATTTTAAGTCTTTTGGGTTGTGATTCTATATCACTGGGTGAGTAATGCATTATGTTTTCAAATGGCCATAGTATGTTCATATTTGGTGTCAAGCAGTCCATGAAGAATAACCCCTGATATATATCCATCTATCTCTTGAGAACATACAAAGAATAAAAATAAATGGACAAATACGTATTTGTCTATTGGATGAATATGACAGTATTGAAGCTGTTTGACTAAACTGGATGCAGGAGCAAATAACATCACTTTAATAGGATGGGGTCAGAATTTCCAGACTTAATTCATTACCTTAAAGAGAGCAAAATATGAATGCAAGGTATCTTCTAGACCCTCTGAATATTCCTGCAAGAATATGTGTGGTTGAAGCAACTCTAAAATGCCTACAACTTGGTGGAAGAGATTCAGGTGATTCTGTGATCGGAACACTGCAAAGTCCAAGTGCGCTCTTCCTCGCAATGCTGCTGCCAGCATGGGTAACTGTCTGTAACACACACAATAAGATAAAACTGGTATTCACAAATGTTGCATTATTTCTTCCCCAAACAGCTTTAATATGAACATACTTAAAAGTGGACTAAGAGTTAGTGTACTTCCAACATTCAAATCTTGAGACCATCTTCGTCAACAGTTGTTAGTACCTACTAGCATGGTACATAATTCAGAAAGGAAACACAATTAATCCAGTTCTAACAGAATAAACATATAAACAAAAATCATATGGTGATATGTACATGTCAACAAGAGAATAATTCTGAAATGGTCCACTGCAGATCATATTAAAGTAAAACTGCACTATTTGTGAGGGTTTCACTCATGAAAAGTCCCATAAATAATGCAATCACAATGCACAAATTTAAGACCTAATGGGCAAAATGGGATTAGAGGAACCACACACACAAAATCATGATAATGTGTAAACAAGATAATATTTGTGTTGGTGCAAACTTACAAAGATGATGGTGTTCCAGTGTGAAAGCTGTCAGGCTTATCAAACAAAAGAGTGTATGGTGGAGATAAGAGAGAAGATTGGGTGAAGAAAGGTGCGAAATTCAACTTGTTGCCTTCTGAGTACCCTTATACACCTTCTTGTATTGCACCATAACGGTCTCCATCTCAATCTTCCAGCAATACACACAAGGTCCTTTCCACCTCTGGGAGGAAGGCATTATGATGACTTACACAAGAAATTTTTGCACTCAATGGAGCAATTGCTTTAACACTTCTCTGACCATGTTTCCATTTCTCCTAATGAAGTATATCACTTATTCATTTATATCAAAATGGCATCCAACTACAGCACTGGTCATTCCCCTGTCCATCAACAGGTACATCACATATCCTCATTGTTGCACCGTGCATTTCGTAGAATCACTTTAATTATTAACCAACAATGCACTATATAAAATTTCACATTAAAACATTTAAAATCGATCCGACATGTTTCGATCCTAAGATCATCCTCAGGGAGCTACGTTGTTCCTTGTTAAAGTCATTTTAAAAACATTCACAAAATAATTCCATTATATTACGTAGTTACATAGTGAAAGACTTTCACTATGTAATACATGATGCACACCACAGCCAGATGCATTCCTAACAACGTATTTCTACACAACACGATAAGCTGCCACAACACCCTGTTAATATAATGGAATTATTTTGTGAATGTTTTTAAAATGACTTTAGCAAGGAACAACGTAGCTCCCTGAGGCTGATCTTAGGATCGAAACATGTCAGAGTGATTTTAAGTGTTTTAATGAGAAATTTTATATAGTGCATTTGTTGGTTAATAATTAAAGGTACATCACAATTTCCAGACAAAATATGGGGCAGATCTGGCCTCCTGTGTATCACCCCTGTGCCTACACTAGGGTGACCATGAAGGAGTGAGGGATCTAGACCGTACACACAATGATTGCCACAACAATTCTTGTGCAAATAAGCAGAACTAAAAATACAATGTACAGACCTGCAATAATGATGGTCTGCTGTACAAACCTAACCACACTCCAGGCTGCATGTTAGCTTATCGCACAATATTACTTCTTCATCCCAATTGTATCTGTATGTTCTGATGCACGCATATTTTCTACGTTATATGCCCATGCCAAGGAAGGCTTGAAATTAAATGGTACACATCAGCTGTTGATTTATGCTGATGATGTTAATATATTAGGCGGAAGCGTATGTACTATATAGAAAAACAAGGAAGCTTTGGTAGTCGCTAGTAAGGATATTGGTCTAGAAGTAAATGCTGATAAATCTATGCACATGGTCATGTCTCAAGATCAGAATGCAGGACGAAATCCAAATATCAAGATTGATAATAGCTCCTTTGCAAAGGTGGATGAGATCAAATACTGGGAACAACCTTAACAAAACAAAATTCTATTCAAGAAGAACTTAAGAGCAGACTGTGTCAGGGAATTGAGAATAGGGTGTTGAAAATATTTGGGCCTAAGAGGGATGAGGTAATAAGGGAGTGAAGAAAACTGCATCATAAGGAGGTTAATGATCTGTACTCCTCACCCAATATTATTCGGGTGATAAAATCAAGAAGAATGTGATGGGAAGGGTGTGTAGCATGTATGGGGGAAAGCAGAGGTGTATACAGGGTTTTGGTGGGGAAACCTGAGGAAAAGAGACTACTTGGAAGACACAGGCATAGATGGGGGGATAATATTAAGATGGACCTTCAGGAAGTGGGATGTGGGGGAATGAGCTGGATCGATCTGACTCAGAATAGGGACAGGTAGCGGGCACTTGTGAATACAGTAATGAACCTTCAGGTTACATAAAATGTGGGGAATTTCTTGACTAGCTGAGAACTGGTTAGTGCCTCAAAAAGGACTCTGCTCCATGGAGTACGTAAGTAAGTAAGTAAATAAGTAAGTATTACATGCCATGGCTCAGGCAGTTTATCACCAGCCTCCGACTGTTCAAACCAGGCCACTCCTTGTGGGATTTGTTGTGGGCAAAGTGGAACCAGGACAGGATTTTCTGTGACCCCCCATAAGTATCATTCTTCCAATAGGCCACAAGCATTCATCCATTTGCCACCCCTATTATGTAATACTAGTAACCAATAGGGTCATTAAAAACTCGCTGTAAAAAATGAACCTTGATATTCTTCACAATGTCAAAACCAATGAGATGGATCTTTTATGTAACTTTCATGCTATGTCTTGAACACATATGACAAAGAGAGCATAATATAAAAAGCATTTTGGTTATTTACACTTCATGCATTTGATATTTTGTGGCCTGAAATCTGAATGATGCCAAAACATGTATTCCATTATTAAACACTGTGTTACCTGTGTCAGAATTAACTTAAATCTGTCATATATGCTTCTTGTTAGTACCTCCAATATCCACACAATGGGAGCAATGTTACAAATACCAAATAGCAATCACACAGTGCTCAAGTAGAGTAGAGAGGAAAAATAACACTTACAATGAAAAATAATCATAAAATACTAATTAGAACCTTTCTACACTGTAGAACTGCAGTTAACAGCCATCAACACAACCATTTACTCTAAGTTGCTGCCAGTTTAAACTGTATAGATTCAATGTGTGGGTGAAACTCAAGTTCTATATATCATCAATTCATTTATGAACTGATATGTCTCAACATAATCATTTCCATAAACCTTTCCCATTGATTACATATACCACAAATCAAAGAGAAATTTAGAATTTTTTAACATGACATATTGCAGTTGATGTATTTCATCAATAAGTGTTGATGATCACATTTATTTGAACATTCCTTACAGTTATAGACTTTTACCTTAACACTAATACTGGATGTGCTGATGCCATCTTACGGGCAAGAAGTTCATACTCCTGAGATCGTCGAGTCCAGTCTTTGCTCTGTGATGTAGCAGTAAGAGCAGTGAAGAGTGTATGTGACATACCATCCAGGATACTGCTACTCCACTCTATGATAAAAGCAAACACACTGAACTTTTAAAACTACAATAAGGCAACCATATCATCCATATACTCACTATGAAAAATGTCACAGGTTGTGGCTAGTAAGGATAGCTATCATGGCCAACAACATTACCAGATGTTCTCAGACATATCCACTGTCATATAGTTCTAGAATGCAAATCATAAATACAATATAACAAACATGCTGTGGATATAAGTACGGCAGAACATCATTTACTGTACGAACGGTTATCACAAAACAAAAATCTCTCTAATGTCAATTCCCTCATGATTATATCTGATATTAGGATGCATTACAAACCACTGACATTAAATTCTATATATTACTTACTCCATGGTGCAGAGTCCTCCTTGGGAAGCTAACTGGTTTGCAGCTAGTCAAGAAATTCCCCACACTTCATGGAACCCAAAGGTTCATTACCGTACTCACAAGCGTCTGCCACAAATTTTGTATAATAAATTTGTAAAATAAGGCCAACTGAAATTTCAATTGGAATAATTTTTTTCATACTATCTTCCCATTGCTTTCATACTCTTATCTCCTCCTCTCATTTCTGAAGTATTCCTTTCCCATAATTTTCATTTTTCTGCAATACTGATGCTCCTTCACACTTTCTTTTTTTAACTTTGACCTGTGTTTTGTTAAAGCAGTAAATTAAGTTTAAGTTAGTGCCTTCTGAAAGGCTACATCATGTTGCTTATGTACATATGTACTCACAGTACCATGTCTGACAGAACAGTCCTTTTAGAGTCACTTCTGCCAGCACATTAAATCTCAAACAGTGAATTAAAACATATTTTCATGCATAATGTGGCATACCTTGAACAAACACTAGCATATACATCATAAATACATGCTTAATGATATCCACCCTATGCCAGTTACCCAGTGTCCATGAGGTCTCTACTCTCTGCCCTGATGTACACGCACACATACATGAAACAGATCTTGTGTATAAAAAAATTCACTTTACTTACATATGGCTGAATTTTCACTTGATTTTATTGGACATTGAACACAAAATTTTAATATATAGCTGTACGTTAGAAAAACTAACCTTTGGCATATGACAGAGAAGTATGCACACGGACATTACATTAGAAGACAACCATTGCTAGGCACTTGCTGTGTGGTCTGTTATGCTGCACCCATATGCCCACTCTATGCCAAGCTGACATACAATTTATCACATAAAAGTATGTTCAAAAAGAGACCAAACTTTTCAAATAGCACACCAACCAGCACAGAGAGAGTGCTGCGGCTATTGAGTGCATCTAGCGTCAGGTTTTGACACCAAACTGCCATTTGCCCCGTTTTACTATGAGCATTAGCCGTCGAGCTACATCCGCTGAAGTGAGCATGTGCACAAGCTGTTCGTTGGATTAGTGACAAAGTGACAATGAAAGCGCTTGAAGAACAACATGTGTGTGTGAAATTTTGCTGCAAACTTGGTAAAAATTTTACAGATATTTCAATTGCTTAACCAAGCATACGCGGACTGTATGAGCCAAACACAGTGCTATGAGTGGTTTAAGTGTTTTAAAGAGGGCAGAATGTCAGTCGGTGAAGATCCCAGACCTGGACGACCTTCCACATCACCAAACAATGACCATGTTGAGCGAGTTTGTGCTGCGATTCATGGAAATCATAGTTTAACTGTCCAAGAAGTTGTTGATGAAGTGGGCATCAGCATAGGATCTTGCCACCAAATTTTTACTTAAAAACTTCAGCTGCGTCGCATCAGTGCAGAACTTGTGCCGCATTTGTTGACTGACTATCAGAAAGGGAACCATGCTGAAATCAGTCAGGAACTGCTTGCCAATGCAAACGGTAATGAAAACTTTCTTAAGAACATCATAACAGAAGATGAGATGTGGGTTTATGGATACTATGTTGAAACCACGATGCAATCGTCACAGTGGATGGGGAAAGGGTCGCCTTGACCAAAAAAAGTTCAAGGTTATGTTGGTTGTGTTTTTGATTGGAAAGGCAATGTCCATCACGAATTTGTGCCACATGGTCAGATGGTAAACAAACAGTTGTACCAGGAAGTTTTAGCACATTTGAGGGATGCTGTGCGCAGGAAGAGGCCTGAATTGTGGGAAAACCAGACTTGGATGTTGCACCACGACAATGTGCCGGCTCACGCGTTGCTCCTCATTCACAGTTATCTGGCAAAACATCAGACATCTGTTATGCCCCGTTCACCCTATTCTCCGGAATTAGTCATAGCAGATTTTTTCCTGTTTCCCAAATTTAAAATCACTTTGAAAGGATGTTGTTTCCAAACCATAGAGGAGATTCAGGAAAATGCGATAAGAGAACTGTGTGCCATCACAGAGAGTGCATTCCAACAATGCTGGACTTCCTATTGTCATGTGAAATGGTCAGTGATGAGTGATGTAATCTGTCAGACAATATAATGCCACTGTCAATACATTCAGTTTTTAAGGCACTACTGATGTTTTGTACCAGTTATTTTCTCTTTTAACACACAAGTGAGTGGAAGAAATGTTCTTGCTAACTTCCCTGGGAATCAGATCCCTATGCATGTTCAACACAAAGTATATTTCAACTCCATAACCAAATGCAATGGAGAGAAATAAGAAGAAAAAACATGTACCTTACATGCCTTCAGATCTTCTACTACGTACTTCTAAAATACACCATGAGATGGCAACAGAGACCTAGGACCTGCATGTAAAATTGTAAATGAATGCAGCCTATCAACAATGTGTTAAAATTCTGCCATTTTCTTACTTTCATACTGTAAAAAACTGTCCAGTATTGCTATGTTCAGCTCTATGTTCATATTACCAGTAACAGAGGCCCCTGCTAGGAAATTGTCCAGCTCTACATTCACAAGTTGCTGTATCATGCTAGGTGTTCGCAGGTACAGTTTCAGCAGTAACTGGTGTGCTATATCAGACTTCACTCTGAAAAACACATTAATGGATAATCTGGATTATTTATTAAATTATTCAATGACACTTCAAGTGGTAAGGTTACAGTGCTGAATGATAAGTGTAGATAAAAGTAAATGGTAAGTTTGTAAGACCATTTGTCTGTGGATCTAAGTAGTTGTGGCCTGTATTTAGATATTATTCTGATAGGCACCTGATAAGAACTGAAATTATACCAGTAAGAAGAGCTGATAATACCAATTAATTCAATATGAGTACATCTCAACTTGTGTCTGAATTGCTTTTGATATACCAATCTTCTCAGTGTATCAGCAGCCTTCATACTGAAGAATGATGCAATTTTGACAAGGTTATGCTCTAAATTAGGTGTGAGCAGAACTCACCAAGTGAACTTCCTTGCTACACAGATACCACTTCTACAGCTCTCTTACTGTTACTTTATTCAATTACTGTACAGATTTTATATGTACAGTCTGTTTCTGTTAAATATGTTGAATATAACCTCAGAGTTTTGCACCATTGTTCAATTTCATATTAACCTCCAAACAATGTTTCATACACAATCCATAGGAAAGTTTATGATCTATGTCTGCACCAAATTTAATACAAGTCATTCATTATCACCGTCAAACTGAGAGGAAAATAAACCGTCTGCATGGCAACAGCATTATTACATTACAGTCTACAAACAAATTTAACTTAACAAAAGTTGCATACTTCCCAAAAATCTATTACTACATATCACTTCAGGACTATTCAATAAAGTGGCACTAGTGTCACACCCATCTCACAAGTTCACACATTCTACAGATTGCTATTATTGATTGCAGGAAATAAAAACAATAAAGACACGACATTTTCGTGACATCCAGAGGTCATAATGTAGCAAACCATCACTGTTCATGGGGATTATATTCTTGAAGACAACATGAAATATAAAACTGCAATGTGCAAATTAAGAGCTTGTGGGAAAAATGGGGTTCAGGGAACCAATGACCCACAAAATATGGTAACGTTTCAATTAAGAAATAAACATGAAACCATTAGTGTTTGCATTTATTAGAAAGGTTTTATGATGCAGTCCCCCAAAGCATAGCAACAGAAGGCAAAGTGATACAATTCCCTGAAACTTTAAAATCTGGAGAATTTTATCATTCTTCGATACGAATGTGAAACGCTGGAATTTTATCACCTCACTGGCCTGTCTCATCAAGGCTTCAAAGACATGCTGTGGTACGCAGTCCTTCTCCTCAACTGTCTTCTTGAAGTGCTCTGGACACTTAGCACTAGTCACATAATCAGCAGATGCTGATTAATCTACTTACTCCAGATTCCACAGGCTCACTTCCAAACCACCCTTTAATGGCATAGAAGCTGCCCTTCTCCTCATGCCCCAGACTCTGCATGGTAGTTCTATAAATACATGACCTTCTCCCTCACCACTCTACAACTGACATCATTTTCTGTGTCTCATCTACCAGCCACAATCCATAAGGCTCCCTCAATCTTTTTTATGCGGGTGTCAAGCAACTTGCACAGGAAATTTTTGCAACTGACTAAGCATTGGTCTCAATGCTTCCCCTGACATTGTCTTATTTTTTTTGACAAGATGAACAGTCGATTGATTACACCATAATGGTGTGCAGTATGATGCAATGCCAGTGACTTGCATGTGGTATACTGCATGCAGTTTATATTTTTATTTTTCAAGCTGGACCCCTTCCCCCCATCCTCCTCCCCCCACCCCCTCCCCCACCACCAAACTTCAAACATTTTGAGTTTGCACTCTTCTGGGTCATTATGCAGCATATAGTGGTAATTCCTTGCTGACTCTTCGGGACAACCAATCAGTCCCATAACATTGGTAATGAATTATCACTATACACTGTGTAAGAACCTGGAACAGCGCAGATCTCGTCTATATCACACATTCGAGCATTTTGTCATTACACAGACAACATTTTTTATTTAATTTATTTACACTTCTTGAGCAATCACTGCAATCAAACCTAGGGCTATACATATTAATCTGGCCTCAGAATAAATGATGTTCCAACATAAGCATAATTGTAATTTTACTGGTTCTTAAAAACACTAACACTTACAAGGTTGACACATGTAGCTGTGTTAAAGAATAATAAAGGTTCATAGTGTCAACAGTGTTAATTATTTCACTGGAATTATTAAACTATGATACACAACAGGACATGTAACTTAAAACAACACTAACCCTGTTTTTGAAGACATAATACCAACAAGATATCTGGCTACTGCTGCCATTTCCTGTCCACCACTGGCACACTGTGGTAACAGGGCAAGGCGAGATTCCATTTTATCTAAAGCAGTCTGTTGCGAATGAGTTTCACCTTCTAGAAGTGTCAAAACAGCCTCTTCAACAATATAACCAACCAGTGCCAATGTCTGAAACAACAAATGAACTCACACAATGCTCTTCTCACATGCACATAGGAACATACAGTTTAGAACCCAAAGAATACCTTTATACTACTACCACAATTCTGATGTAACAACCTCACATTTGCGTAATTTAAACATTTTTCAATATGACTGTTTTCTGGGATGTCATGCTACACAGTCTGGTGACACAAGCCTCTGAAATGTTGCAAACTATATAACATGGCATCACACCTCAAAACGCAGCAATCTTAAAAAATCGACTGACATTTCAACTATGCAACTGTACACAGTCCTCAGATACACCATCTCCACAGAGTGACTTTTCTATTTTCTCCAAAACTACACAAACAGGCATGCATGCACATACACACACACACACAGTTGTTCAGTTGACTTTGTATCTTACCACTCCTGACATGTTCCCCACAGTTCAGATTCTTCAGTGATTACTGTAACATACTATGCAAGGAGACAAAGCTTGTGCAACAGAAACAAAATATCTACTTTTTGCAAAATAAGCATATATGAACTGTGCAGGAATAAATTATGTGACACAATCTGACACAAATGTTTACTCTGATTTACATGTGAATGTTATAAAGGTGACAACTTACATATCTTTTTCCTTCAATATCATTGATTTAAAATTAATCATTCTCTACAGGGTATATAAGACTGGCAAACACAAATGCAGAAAAAGAGGAGAAGGGAGGAGTAGGAGAAGGTAAACAAGGAAAACTAATAAAATGTTGATATGGACTGGAAACATGAGTTACAAAGATCTGGGAACGTTTTATTAATACATATCCATGAATGTACACTATTTTTGGGTATGGAGTAGCGATGGGAAAAATTCATACATAACATCATATTATTTATTAGGTGAGTGTTTAGTCAGTTATATAAATATAGCTCTTTACCCATGTGCCAAGACTCTCACCAGACTTGTTAAACTTAACAAAATGGTGCTTATAAAACAGACCTACCATAACCCTGCCTTTGAAGTTGCAACTTATTATTTCTCACACTTTACTCTTAATGCAAAATTTAATACTGTATACAAGACAGGTAATATACCTTTACTATCTTATACATCAATGAAAGTGTTCATTAACAGCTGTGTGAAAAATGATGGGAACTGAACAGTTTACTGCAGCAATATATAATCCATCTGTAACTTCATACACACATCATTTTAAATCTTCAAATCTTCTGGGATGTTACACAGCAAACAGTGGTAGTTAGCGACGCTGCAGGATGACCTATCAGCCCCATCTATCTATCCTGCGTAACATCCGAGAAGAGCAAAGATCTTGTTTACACCGTTGCAGAAAACTGAAATCATGCACACTACTTCATGTCGTGTATTCCACAAAACTGAAAATTAACATGGTAACTCAGACAAAGAAATTAAAGAAATGAATACTTTCAACTCCCACACTAAACACACAGAATATGAAGAAGAGGAAGACATAAATAATAAAAATGTATACTCTTTTTCGCTATTTTGAAAATGGGGGCTCATGTATTATTTGAGTGCACATAGAATTTAAACAAAATATGGTAGGTACCGGACCAATCATGGGGAAAAAGCCACAAACTATGAACTTAGTTAAAAATGTGTAATATTTTTGTCTAGTCTACGAACCACAAAAAGTCTCAACTGAGATTTGAAACTGACAGGGAAAACCAGTGTACTCTGAGAAATGCCTGTCCCAGTGTCACTTGGAATATCATGAATACAAATAAGCCAATTTAACCACTACAACATAACATTTCATGCACTCACTGTGAATGGCATCCCTGTATACATTTGTGTACATTCCCATATTTTGTAGAACTTTATACTGCACTCCTTGCAATACTCAAACACACTGAGCCTTACCTGAGGTGGTGTGAGCCCCAGTATGTCTTCTGGAGAATGATGTTTGGGTGTACACTTCTCACGACCCTGCCAAAGTTTCGGGTGATAGGTGAGAGCCCATAGAAAGTCAAGTACAGCTGTTGGGTCATAGTTCTCATTACATTCACCTAACAAATTTTCTAAGCAGCGGTGCAGCGTTCCCCAGCTTGCTTGATGTGTCAACAGAGTAAGCAGATATGGCTGACATGACTGGGTAGCTGAGCTTCCTAGTTTTGAAACTGCCAGTTGGTGCTTTGGAGATTTGGAAAACAGAAGCTGCATCTGAAATCCAGCACAAGGAGGTTTCTTCATACACACATACATACAATGCAACCTGATTAAGGTCTCCACACTCAAAACGTTTTCCTGTCTCAGATGTCAGAGTAATTTAATAGAGAGTAGAGAGTTTACCGTATGATCAGCCATTTAGGCACAGAGGGGGAGCACTACCCCTTCTTTAACCTTGGCACTAGGTGGGGAAGGTGGTTAATGCCATGACATGACCACTGTACCTCCAGGGAATGACCCACTACCCACTGTACGGAACAATTTTACCAAATTTTTCCCACACGACATATATATGTTGCTCTGTTAATAAGTTTCCCCTTTAAAAGGATTTCCTGCTAAAAAGTACAAATATTTCAAGATGCAACCTTTTTCTTGCCCATTTAATATGTTGTAGCATCAAAATCTTTAAAAAATTTCCCATTTGTTCAATTTGTTACCAATACACAGTGAAAAAATCCTACTGTCAGTTCATAATGACTCATCTCCAAGGGCATTTCCACCAAGGATTCGAGGTACAGACAAGCAACTCAATGATAAAACATGGAAATGTGGGGTGGGAAATGAATTCACACTGCAAATATACAGCCATCTATTTCTACATGTGCATTTCACACAGCATGACACACCATCAAGGTCTGTGTGCATAATTTATGTGAATCAGCAACGGTTCAAGGTAACGCTCTCTGACCATGCCTGTTTTACTTTAATTTCAATACCTGAAGTACACTGTATTCAAAATTTCTACTTTCTGTGTTCACTTCAAATTGCTTATGTGTGTACAGCTTCCATCCAGTAGATCCATTAATTACTGAGCATGTCATTAGCATGCTTAGTAGAGGTAAAAAGGTAAAGCAGTCCAATTACAGGCCTGGACAGGCCCAGAGGGTTCCAGGAAGTTAAGGTTCCAAGATTTCGTAACAATGGCACAGGATGGTGGTAAGTTGTCAGCCTTATACACCGGCCGCCTTTACCCCCAGGAAATGCTCCTGGTACTCATTTCCGTTAGAGGCTAAGTTGACCCCAGGGCCATAGTGCGATCGGAAGGATTATTTGTCAATGAAAAATCCACTGACACTAGCTGGGATTGAACTAGCGACCTTCC
>Ga0136643_10000378_pt1 | contig 48979 bp, 39 predicted proteins | sample TergutLab28metaG_FD_96883 | JGI IMG/M metagenome (GOLD analysis project Ga0136643, IMG submission 96883) | Labiotermes labralis P1 segment gut microbial communities from Petit-Saut dam, French Guiana - Lab288 P1 (version 3) (version 3) | ecosystem: Host-associated > Arthropoda: Insects >... | reverse complement strand
TTTTGGCTTTACATATTTAAATTTTTAACTTTTTTAAATTCATTTTTGGTGAATTTTTGTTTGATTTTTTTTAGTTTTTTTTTTTCTGTTTTTTATTAGAATTTTTTTTAGGCTTGTTTTTTTTTTTTTTTTTTAGCTATAAAAGTTTCTTGCAGATGTGTGAGACCAGAATGATTAAATGGTGGGATGGTTGTGAAAATTTGGGAACAACATTACCTTCAGTTGTAGGGACTTGACCTAAATACAGTAATAACAATAAACTGTCCTACAAACTCAAAAGTTTCCTTACACTTATGAGGGAACTGACTATGTGAGTAAGGGTTGGTTCATGATACTTGATATTTCACTTGGAGACATAATAATACAGCATCCGATTCTGGTCAAGCCATGAAGCATCTGTGTGGTTTGGAAGTGTTAGGTGCCCCAATTTGAATGTGTAGGTATGCATACTGCAGTTTGGGAGTCTGCTTTAGTGGTTATACTTTGCAACTAGGCCACTGCTAAGCCTCTCTTCAGTAGTGATTTCTACCGCCACACCAACCCCACGCCCCACTTGGATGCATTTGGTTGCATTTTATCCAGTGGACGTCTGATCTCTTAATTTTGGTATAGATACATGTGTGGTAAGTGAATGGTATTAGCAACAGTAAGGAGTTGGATTGATCTAAAGAATATGGGAGTGCAGAACTGGAGACGTAAATTACAGGTCCAAGAACAGTGGAGGACGAGCTTGGAAGGGGCTAAGATGCGCCAAGGACTGTAGTGCCAGAAAAACGAGGAGCTGGGTTAGTTTGGATAATGATTGAGGCGACAGGACGTACAGTCCAGGGTTCGAATACAAGTAGAGATGGAATACTATCTTTTCCCAAAAGTCCAATGCAGCTTTGGGTCCCACACAGCTTCCAATTCAGTGTATATTGGGATTCTTACCCAGGGAAGTGAAGTAGACCACGTAACTCCAGGTAGTGCCGAGGTTAAGAATGAGCTGTACCTTAAGTCCCCCATATGTCGTCATACTGGATACTGACACCCTTGCCTTTTTATGTACTGTTACAAATTACTGTGGATAGTAAAGTTTACGAAAGTGACAGTTGTAGTGGTAGATTCTCCAGAGATTAAGGTGATGCCTAGTATGTCCTAATATTTAAGATCAAGTCACATCACTGTTGTCGTGAAGAAATACTCAAGAGAGGCCATGACTCATCTGTATATAATAATACTGAAGGTTACAACCCACTTAACTGGTGTGAATGGAACGTCTTCGGTAGGGTAGTTTATGAGCGGCTTAATAGGAAAAATACGGGTACATTATGTGTGTAGTGTAAATCAAGAAACTACGTGAATTTCTGTGACAATTTTCTTGAACACTACAACGACCTTGAAGTTAATTGTGTTAAATATGCGAACTAAACAGTGAGGGTGGATGGTATTCTTCAGTGAAAGAGGGATTGAGAAACGGTTGGTAATGCCCATCTTGCTTATAAAAGCATTACGTTGAATAGATTCGCTGCACACGTATCCTAATGTACTTCGATAGTATTTGGGGCTTGCTAGGAGTTCTTTGGGAACCACAGTTAATGCCGTTATGCTGTTAAACGTCACATTATGGCAGCAACGTAACTGGTAGGTTGCAGCCGGAATGTAAGAAGGTTATTTAATATTCATATTCCGCAAGCGTGGGCGAGAAGCCGAGAGATCACGAGGCGTGTCGCCTGTACATGTCGAAACGAAAGGGGAGGTGACGTTGCATACCCGCCATCTTGCATGTTGGTAATCGAAGAGAGCTGGCTTTTAGTGGATGCAGGTTTGAGAATAAATCGTTGTGTAGACCATATTTTCACGGAATTATGTGACATGGCGGGCTTGAGCTATCTGGTGACGAATACTATCCGATGCAGTTTGGATGTTGGAAGGTCAATTAACCGTGACCTAGCAACCTTCAGTTAGGAGTGGGAAAGCTTTGTGCGTGAGGTTGCACAGTATGGCGGTAATGCACGTAACATCGGTGCCGCAATTGACATTTAGGACGTATGCGATTTGTTCCGTAAATTGGTGGATTACTGCGTTGGCGGGACGGAGGAGTGATGGAATGAGTTCTACTTCTGGTTATTACAAAACGTACAAGCGTAGTCGCTATAATAACTAGGCTGCGCCATGGACGACATTATCCAAAGCGTCAAAGACCACCAATGGGGCCCAGTCAGCCTTCTATTCAGTGCATACCGGAGGCTCTTCCCAAAGGGCGTGTGTGTGGAACTGATAATGGTGATTCGTGAGACTAGCTGACTGGAACGGATCATTCTTGAGAAGCTCCTAGTCCCTCAGCTGGACAAGACACGCTACATTTTATGGACCCAAAGATTTTTGAACGTGTTTTCTACTTTTCCCTGTTCACAGCCGGACCAATCCAATCCACATCCATCACTTTTTTTTTTATATCCATTTTCATATCCTTCCATCGGTACCTAGGTTTTACAGGTGGTTCTCTTAAGCTTGCCAACTAGAACCCGGCGTGCTTGTCTCATCCCTTCTGTATGTGCCACATTATCGAGCAATCTCATTCTTTGATCACCCGAAACGTGTTTGGTGTGGCAGTACAGATCATAAAGCTCCTCGTTACGTAGCGTGCCCCACTTCCATTACCTCGTCCCTTGTAGACTCTGTTTTCCTCCAGTGTGAGACCAAAACAACAGGAAAAATTACAGTTCTTTGTATTTTAATATTTATGTTACGCGGTAACAAATGAGAAATGGACCAAATGGTGGGGCATGCTTTCACTGAATTCAGTCTGCTCTTAATTTCTTCATGAATGCAGTTTCTAAAATATATAAACTTTTCCACACTTTCAGAGGATTTGTTACATGTTTTTATTGTGTGATTGACTTCTCATTTACAACAAGACATGACCTGAATCTTCATTTTCTCAACATTTACTTACAGACCAGTCTCATTAGCGACTAATAATGCTGGAGTGTGGTATATATGTATTTGTGCAATAAATTATCAGCATAAAGCAGGAGCCAATGTGTCACATTCAGTATCATTTCTCCTCTTTTTCTTGACTTTTCCTAATGGCATAAGCTGAAAAAAAGTTTAAAAGTTTCAGCAATAAACCATGTATTTATTTCAGAACATTCCCCAGATAGAAATAGACATATTGTGCCTATCCATACTTACTTACTCCATGGTGCAGAGTCCTTCTTGAGCAACTAACTGGTTTGCGGCTAGTCAAGAAATTCCCTGCATTTCACGGAACCCGAAGGTTCATTACTGCACTCACAAGCGTCCGCCTATCCATACTACACTGTATAAAATGTAAAAGGTAAATTTGTGCCTGTACACTCCATGAGGACACGGGGAACGAAGGTGGATAGCCAGTCGCACGAAGGCCACTACCCCATAGGAAACAGTCCACAGTACCCATGAACTAGGGTGCTGGGTTGGCCAAAAACCCAGTCTGGACTCTAAGAGAATAGAAAAACCACTTTCTCCTTCAGGGATCAGAACCCTAGATCGTCCAGCCCATATCCCAGTCATTGCACTGATTCCGCACTACCTGAATCGTGCTCGTAAGTCTAATATTAACTCCATCTGTCATTTCACACTTGAATGAAAATCCAGTTGCCTGCCTGTGTAATGTGGTCATATTTTAGTGCAAGGGGGAGGCTGGAAAGTATATGTAATTTCATCAACATTCAGTGACTGAATTTATCATTAAGGAGGAAATACTTGTGTTGGATAATCACACACACCTTAATTGTGGAAATGGAGACGTCTGTATGGATGCTAGCAGTGTGTCAGATGGATAGAGCATCTGTTAACCCTATTACTGATTGCCATTTAAGTTCCTCCGATGAGAGTAACAAAGTAAAATTGTTGAGTACAGGAGAGAGTATCGACATGTGGAAATCGCGGTAATGACAGCAGAGACTGGAGTAGGGCGCCATGTGTCCAGGAGGTTTTGTAAATTTCAGATACAAGAAAATTTATGCCTCCTGGGTCATTAGCTAACAGAGGAGCAGAAATGTCAGCAGAAGTATTTTTACCACAGTAGCTATAAAGGGTAACAAATGTTTTCAAGCTTGGTGACGTCAGGAAACCTGGTGTAATCTCTTGCATGGAAACCAAACAACAGTATGGAATGCCATGATACAACCTCACCCAAGAAAACAAAACCAAAAACGTTGCCCATCCTCTCAGACAATAGCAATTGTTTTGTGGGGTGTCGAGCATTTGCCACAAAGGGGGCCATCATCATTCTTGCTTATTATCTTAAGGTGCTCCAGAATCTTCATTGTGCACTATGTGATATATCCAGGAAAGAAAAAAGAATCCTGCAGCGTGGCACCACATGGGCCTACATTGCTCATCTGTGTGTTTGGTGAGGATTCAGAAGAATGGCTCGGAACTTCTCCCCATTCACCATACAGTGTGGGCATAGGCCCATCAGACTACCATTTGTTCAGGTTTGTAAAAGGTAATATATGAGGTCACATTATGCAACCGGTGAGACACCCCAAGAAGCTGTCCATCTTTATTTGTAAACTGCTTAGATGGAGTTCTGCCACCACAGTGTGATTTTCAGACATCTATTACAGCGGCAAAAATGCATCTATCAGGACAGGATTTTGTTGAGAAGTGAAGCAGTGTACAGACTTGACTGATATGCTGTTTTCATGTTCATACTTTTACTTGATTGTGAAATTTATTTGTGCATGACTTTTGGCATGGTCCACCTGTTTTTTGAATGCATAACATATTGTCGAACCCAGTTATAACTCAGTTTATGTGATGCCTTTTCCGTAGCGTCAGACATTCTGTGATACCAATTCATTCTCCACTGTTCACCAAAATTATACTCTTCAGAACAATACTTGTGTATTATGACACAAAATATTCCATCCCCTTTGTGTTATTGTAACTAAGTTGGGCTGTGCAATTGGAACTTGACCTGTTACATTTAAATCCACACTGACAGTCAGTAATTTTGGGTACATTTTGAATTAACCTTGCAAGAAGGTGGTTGTGTAAAATTTTTTATGTAATTGAAAATAGTGATGTGCCTGAGTAATTACCACAGTCTGTTTTATCACCTTGCTTGTAAATAGTTACAGTGATTAACTCCTGCCACTGCTGAAGGAAATTTTTCATATTCCACATACAATTAATAGGTTTGTGTATCTCCGAATGTACTGTCCTACCTCCTGTTTCAGTCAGTTTTGGTGGAATTTTTTCAGTATCTGGTGATTTTTATCTTTGCAGCTTTCCAATAGTCATTTTGATCTCAAAGGCTCTGGGTTCAGGCAGTAGTAGCTCAGCTGTATTTCATTGTCCCTAGTGCCATTAACCCCATGTACATTCAGTAACTGACAAGCAGGTTTCCCTTCTCATCCTTTAATAAGTGAAATGTGGACTAATAATCATTCTTAAATTCATATTGATCACTATACAAGTGTATGATATTATTATTATTATTATAGTTTGTTTTCAAGCTCTTGAGTTTTGCTGTATAGATATTTTCTTTTGGTCCTGAAATGTCTACTAATTTCTCAACTTACCTTGTTCAAATGATCTGCATTAATTTGGCTTGAATCTTGTGTCCATTACTTTTTAATGTACTTCCTTCCATGTACAGATTTTGAACATTCTTCATGAAACCGTTGTTCATGCTTCTTGAATTTGTAATGACCCAGACTGTTGAGATGAAATTTTTATATTTCATCTAATATTTTCCAAGTAGAGTGCATGTCCCCACTACAATCTAAGGTAGTGGGGATATAGCCTATTCTGAGTGGATTAAGAACTAATGATTTGCTTGCTAATTTCACAACATATTTATGTGTATGCATGTCATTAAGTCACTGATATAATCGCATTTGTGCCAATTCATTTTTTTTAGAGAACTGTGCAATTCTGGGCAATTACACAGCAAGTAGCGCCAATTTCTTACGAACATTTCCCTACAGCTGATATGTCCAATCTTCAAGAGTAAGAATCCTCATCTACTGCATGGTGGAAACCTAAAACCATATTTATGTTTTACACCTATCTTTTATTTTTGACTCTTGGAATCACAAGATAAAGAAATTGGTCCAATCTATGTCGCAGCTCAAAGAGGTTGAGAAACACTGATTTTATGATCTCCAAAGGTGCAGAATTGTTTGAGCTTCTAAACTGGTGCTGTTTAACTTCCACTTTGTACTGCTCCTTCAGGTTGAATCTATGTTTCTGACTTACATTTTACTTGTTTACTTACAAGCGGTCTGTTCATGAGTTTTGTAGCCACCAGTGTTGAGATCACACTCATTCCCTGTAAAATATCACATGTAGCATATGTCAGTAGCTTCTGCTATCTTATCAAGGTGTAAACAGTGTGATAGTGAGTTTTTTAGTCAGGAAAGGTCCAGGAGTATTGTGAATGTTTTGATGTGAGGACATTTGCTCATCATAACCAGATTTTTATATGTTGCTGCATTTTACTGCTTTTATGTTAAAATCTTATTTCCATTTGTTTGAAAGCATCGTTTCTCCTTAATTTAGCACTGGTTTCCAAACTAAGTTTTCATGTAGTACTTGGGGAACTAACCCTTTTGCAACCTAACATTGACTGTAGTTGATGTGCAGTCTGCTGTTGAAAGTGCTGAAGTTGACTAAAGTCTGTGCCAAAATGTGACATTTATTTGGCATGGTATGTGTATCTCTATATATATATATATATATACACACACACACACACACACCTGCACCTGTTCTCCTGTGTCAACCCAAGTGCAAAGGGAGATTTTTCCAGGCAGTATTTTTTTAGGAAAAAAATTGGTACCAAAGGGTCAATTGAATACCTACCTGTTCCATTTCCTCATAGAAATTGTCCTGTGAGTTATCACTCTTATCCTTAGTTGACATATGAGAATATTATCACACCAGTGACCTCTTAGCACTTATAACAGCATCCTGTTTATAAGAAATGAAACTGTTTTAACTGCTTATGAGATTTTCTTATGTAAAAAAAAAAATGCTGTCCATAATTGATGGTTGAATTGTAAGACAGCTATGTGAATTCTTAAAATAATTATTTTGATAACTGTTGTTTTTGTATGTAAGAGAATGTTTTCCATGAAGGGGAATGGGGACGTATCTTTACAGAAGTGCATAAGTCACCTTGCTTCTGAGGACTATGCTCAAATGAACAGTAAGGATAATATTTAAATTGGAGTAACACTTTGTATTCGGTAAATAACACTCTTTGTTCTCTTCTTGTAACTTTGTCAGAATGGCCACTTACAGCATGTGTGGTGTGATTAAATGTTTCATTGACTGTCCATAGCAGTTTTACAAAACTCTGTGTCTGCATCAGTGTGGTCTGCTTAGTATGATTCTAGGTAGGATTCATCCATGCGCTTTGTTGCATTATTATTTATTGTACCCCATCTAATAAATCTTTTGACACTACTTCCAAAGATTGGGATGGCCAATCTTTGGAACCTCCTCAATTCCGTTCATTGTGTGAGAAATACGCTTACTGAAAAAGAGCTAACAGTGTTTGCAAACTGTGCAGGTTCTCAAGCATGTTTGAAGTACAAGTCTTTTAAGTTGTCAACTTGTAACTCTGAGCCAGGTACTTACGCTTGTGCAGTATTTTTAGGCAGGACTCATCTGTCAATGGTCATAGAAAAAGCAGGGAACTAAAGACACCAGGTTATATAGCATCCTATAAAGAAACTCATGATATAGTATCCTATTCAGAAAGTCCATGTTGTCAGGTGGTATAGTAATGTGAAAATTAATAACATATGTGTAGACACAGTTTTGCCAGTTAATGATATCAGGCATGCTCAGATTCGTGGGATTTGAGGTTCTCATGTTTGTATTGGTGGAGTTTCTTGTCTGGGATGTGATATTCTATAGACTGGCATGTATTTACTGGTATTCCAGAGGGCTTTGCTGCCTCCATCTTCTCTATAGATCATAAAGAAGGGATACTTTATTTTAAAATTTGCCACATAGATTTATTGTTATGACAATATCAGTGGATTAGTGATGCATGTACAGGGAAAACTATCATATTTCGGCCTTCTGTGTGTATCATCATACACTACATAGTCAGTCTTGAAATGTAACCTATACAAATCCAAATTAGTGTAATGTGCGTGGTATGAATCTTCAATGGATGCAGTGGTGGTGCTTATTCATAGACTCCAAGTAAACTTGGTGTGCGATTTATTTCGTTTGTGTTATTGTACTGTTCGTGGGTAAGAAATTGTGGTTTGCCCTGCTGCATCAACCTCTACTTAATACAACCTGTATCACCCACATGTAATGCTGAGCTTAAGAGTGAATGGAGCTGTGCCTCCACTGTGCCATGTGCCTTTGTGGTATGTACAGGGACAACTTTATTTTTCTTATTATACCTTAAAGTAGTTCATTGTAACTGGCCTGGTTAAGCAACTTTATGAGGGCTCATTGCTTCATGGGTTGTAATGTTGTGTGACCAGATGGATGCGGTTGTTTGTAAAAATCATCATTTTGCATGTGCTGAAGATCCCTGGATGTTTGAAGATAATTTATATGTTTGTGTACAAATGAAAAACTACAGCATAAAAACATAGAACTTCTTAATCATATTTAATGAAAACACCATAATACTGTTCTTATTGTTTTAATATATCATACTTTTAAAATACTGTTTTGTTCACAGAATACTGTACTATGCATTCCTTTTGTAATCTGTTGTATTCCAGTAAGTTTTAAATCTTGATGTAGATCTCACTGCGAATGGTGGAAACAATTCTGAAACGTGTAGGAGCCATGTAATACTGTATTTGTGTTAGGTAGATTTGTTGGTGTAATGGACGAACCATTCAGTCAAAATGCATGGAATAAATAATGTCAAAATGTGTTAATAAAAGTTGTATATATTTGAAATTCCATGTGGCATAATTTCAGACTACATTGAGTAGTAGTGTGTCATTCCCACTACATAAGTTTGTGTGTCCACTGTGTCATTACTACAAGTTGTAAGAAATTAACAGGTATGTGGGATAACTGCTGATGTCATAACATCTGTACCAGATCTTATTACAATGGACAAATTAGTTATAGGTAAAAGAGGGAGCTGAGCGTACTTGTTTTTCATAAGGAGTAAAGTAGGCAGAAAATTAAGTTAACTGGTTTATTATCATGTATTAGATTAAAGAAGAAGAAGAAGGATTAGAGTGATGTTCTCTGATCTTATAATTCGACTTGAATTTTGAGCTTTTACCTATCTGTATGGAACATATTGTGTGACTGGATGAGTGGATTTTGTAAACTTCCAGTACATACGAATTATATTTCTGGAGGCTTGTGCTGTCACATTAGTGTTAAATTTTGAAAGCAGACTCTGTGTCCCATGTACATGTCATGAATGCTGGCGATAAATTACTTTTAGACATCATGCTGTTCATGTTACTGTATAAGAGTTTGATGGTAATGTTTACATACTAGAACATTCCTATACAGGGTGTCCCAGGGGGAATGTGCCGGACTTCGGGAGAATGTTCCTTAAAGTACACCGATATAACAAAAAGCACCTATATCCAAATTTGAACGGTTGCGGAGATAATGGCGAGAGAATTTTGAAAGTATGACAGCTGTTACACACTTATTCATTACCAAATACATATTAAAACTGGCAGGAATATGTGGTTTCTGTAATGTTAATATCTGTACTTAACATATAATTAACATCTGATTGACATAGAGCCATTCAATTAAACTACATAAACACTCTCACTAATGTAGTTGTTCTTAGGGTTCCAAACACTTTACATGACTCATGAATATCCAGCACTATTGAAGTACTCATTTACCATTATTGACTGCGGATTTTGATATTAGCCTACTACTTGTCAGTACTAAAATACAGTACCTGCTTTACATTAATTGTTTAAAGTGCCCTCCTCCAGTTGCTATGTAGTTTTCGGCACATGTCAATAGGATCTGAGTAGCAGACACGATGTCAGGATGGTTGCGAATGTGTTCTGCCACCACAAAAATACGATGGTGCAGTGCTGCTCTTGAATCGACGGTAGTTTCATACACTAATGTCTTCATGTGCCTCCAGAGAAATAATCAAGTGGTGTAAGATCTGGCGACCGCGGTGGCCATAGAACGGGTCCACCACCACGACCTAGCCAGCAGTTAGTGAAGGATTCGTTTAGTGCTCTCTCACGTGCCGAGTGTAATGTGGGGGAGCCCCATCATGTTTGAAGTACATTTGGCTCCATATCATTAGCTGGATGTTTTCCAACAAACCTGGTAACTCATTCTTAAGGAAGAATTCATATGCGTTTCCCGTTTATTGTTGTCAAAGACAAAAGGTCCGATCAACTTGTTACCAAGCACACCACACCATACATTCACTGAAAATCTCCTTTGGAACTTGGTTACACTTGTTTCATGTGGATTATCATGGGACCACGTATGCAAATTTCGTGAATTATACCGTCCTGGGTAAAAGACGCCACATCGGTGAATAAGAGGACACTTAACAGTTGGGGATGTGCTGTTATCCAGTGGCACAAATCCATATGTTGAGCAGGGTCCCCTAGTTACAGATGTACCCTGTGATAATGATAAGGATGTAAACATTTTCCTCATGTAGAGTTCGCCACACCTGCATATGTGACACGGCGATGTGAGAGGCAATTCTACTAGTGGACAGTCGTGGACGTCTCTGAACCATCTCAAGAATGTTGTCTCGTGTGTTTATTAGTGGTACCACCCCCCTTTCAGACTGCACAGCAACACCTGGAAGAAAATCAATCTCACACATAGTCTGGGGAATACGAGAAAATACACCCCTAGACGGAATCCTTCGATCGGGAAAACGCCTTTGATATTCACCAACAGCAGCACGTGCATTGCCATCGTAAAATCCATACACAAAATGCATGTCAGAATATTCCACGTGGGAAAACACAAAAGGCATTTTTACAACTCACAATTAACTGTAACAGTAACAACTGTTGATACTGAAGTCAGCGTGGGTGCGCTTGACCCGGCAGTAGACTGAAGGATGGAAATGCACAGTGTACGGGTAACACATCATGCGAAACAGGTACAGTATGTGGAACCGCAAGAAGACCACACTTTTCTTGCCATTATCTCCGCAACGGTTATATTGGTGTACTTTAACTTAAGTAACATTCTCCCGAAGTCTGGTACATTCCCCCTCAGGACACCCTGTATACATTGTTCACTATACCATACTCAAATTGACTATGGACTGGTTTTAAACCCTGGCAAGGAAAGAGCTTTCATAATCAAGGTTTGTCATCCCTGTTGTGTTTATAACTAAACTAGATTGGAGTGTATATACTTGTCTAACACAACTATATGATGGTACTGGTATGTATATAATTTATTACATAAAGAACAACTACATGTTTCTATCCTTTTTATTGGCCATCTTCAGGTTGATAAATGAAAAAACTTAGTAAGCAACTATACTTGACATGTGTGGGTTGTACACAGTGGGGAGGTAACAGGTGAAGTGGGTACGAGATCTCGCATGTGTTGTGTAGGATGGGTGGTGTGGGTACATGGGTTCTGCTATTTTTGTTATTCTTGGTTAGTATAGTTGGATCTATGGTATCATCTTATGTTTGTAGAGATTATATGTACATGTACACTTATAAATATACAGTGTGTAACTTTATATAAATGTAGTATCTATAGTTAGAGTAGGTTCATTGATCGAAGACTATTCACAATATAGTTTTTCATTTATCAACCTGAAGAGGGGCAATGAAAAGGGCCGAAACATGTAGTTCTTTATGTAATAAGTTATATACATATCTCTACCATCATACAGTTGAGTTAGACAAGTATATACACTCCAATCTAGTACAGCTTTCATAGAATGAAGTTGAAAGTTTGTTATGCATCAGGTCTGATCCCGACCAGGATGATTCAGACATTTTTACAAACAGCAGTACCATTATCATTTGTATTGCCTTGGTAAACAGAAACATGGTACCTTTGTTATAATGATAGTTTTGTCTCATGAGGTACATTTGTAATTATGCTTTTATTATATTTTTACATGGCTTTTCAAACTCCAGTGAATTTCTTTAACACATTTTTCATGCTATTGTGTGACACTCCATTCATATACATACATTTTACCCTTATGAACACTCTTTCCTTGGGAATGTTGCTTCATGACTGAAATTTAGAACATCTGGCTTCATATTCATTTATGGTGTAGTGCACCAGTTTCCTCAAATAATGCCCAGTCACTCTTTTAATTGATTAATCTAATTAAACTGTAAAAACTTGTCATGTTCTTCAGAGTTTTCAATTTATAGACTATTTTTACCACAGGGAATAGACATTTCATCAAATGAACTTCAGGGGTGGCCCTTTCTGATCGTTTCTTGCTTGGCATGTATTTATCAAACGTTGCTATTCCAAATAAAGTATTTTCTCCTACATCTTACTGTGCATTAGTTATATTAATGTGGAACATATTGCAGTGATTCAAATTTTTGTCATATTGCAGTTCAAATTGTAATTTTTGAGGATTATATAGATGTTGAGTATTCTCTTTTGTCTTCATCTTTGTTGTGTGTGGTTATGTTGCTGGTGTTGGGAAGTAGAGTCTTGGTGAAAAGATCATATTAGATGAATGTCTTTGTACTTCATTATCCTATACATATGCTGTGAACTTCCTAAAATTATTCTACAACTGTAGGTTGAATCTGGAGAAGAATCAGGCCAGGAATCTGGATCTGAATCGGACAAGAACTCTGGTTCACATTCTGAAAATGAGTCAAAGAGCAGTGCCTCTTCAAATTCTGCCTCCAGATCAGGTTCAGGTTCAGCATCAGGTTCTGACAGGTAAGTGAATAAACAAAATACACTTCTCTCAGAGTACTAGTTTTGCCAATTTGTAAATGATATTTTAGGTAAAAATAATGGTTATCAATCTGTATCCACCACCTGGTATTAAAGCAAGGTAACATGGCCTTTGACATATACATATACAACATAATAAATGTATGCTGAAGTTCTGTTGGAGAAGTTCGCATGAGTAGCATTTGAGGGACCAAGGTAGGTCAGAGGTAAATATTAAATGGATGTTAGAGAAATGGGTTTGGAGATGTGAAGTAAATTGAACTGCCTCAGGTGTTAAGTGGCAGACTGTCCTGCAGGTTTCACAAACACACACACATGTATGCACATATGTACATACATGTGTATGTACAAGATCGTTGAAACAATGGGCCTAGTTTTGAATGTAGCATTTGTGAGAAGGTTGATGTAGAGATGGAATTTGCTGTGCCATGTTCAACTAATGAAGTTTTCATGCGTACCTTAAAAGATCTTAGTTTGAGCACCGTGTGTTTCTCTGCAAACATATAGATGGTGTATGTGATTTTGGGCTTATGCCACAGTGTAACTGAAATCTTCACTTTTCTGGGATGTTACAGAGCATTGATTGGTATTTAATTAATAATGTTTTGGGACAAACTGTCAGTCACATCTGCTTGACACTTGAAAATGGGATTGATAGGTTGTTCCAAAACGTTGGTAACTAACTGCCAATCACCACTTCATACACATCCCAGTATTTAAGACCTCATCTAGATGCTTCTCAAGTTCTTGCCATGTTCATTAAAATGACTGCCACTACATTTGTGTTCTGTGTCGTAGATGAAAATGTCGGATATTCGTGATATAAACAAGATATTTTATAAATCCCCACAGAAAAAAATCCTTGATGAGTGGTCTGGACTTCATCAGGGCAATGGCATTGGTCCGCGTCTTCTGATTCACTGATTAGGAAATGTGATGTTCAGGGCATTTCGTACCTCTTGGAGCTCCATCTTGTTGACACAAATTTTCGCCTTCTTCTTGTTCAGTGCTGTCATTTTATGGAAAGTTGTAACATATCCAGGTAAATGTTTGTCATCCTAGTGTCTTTGGCACCGTGCATTATGCCACACCACACATTAACTTCCAGGGAGTCTTGCACATGCTTGTAAATTTTGTGTGGCTGTTTCTGCCCCTAAATGCAGCAGTTGTGACTGCTTGACCACTCACATGGATTGTTGTCTCATCTGTGAACATCACTCGCCATAAAAGTAGTCATTGTTGTGAATTGCATTCAGCTTCTTTTTGTGAATGATGTATGCATAAAAAGATGTGCACATGCATGATTAAGAGAACTTTTTGAGTTAGTGAGCATGTTACAGGAAACCTCATCTCTGAATTTCTCTTCACATACATGTTATTACCTCTTGAACCTAGGTCCATCATTTTCAGTGGCCCTGTATATATATATATAAATATATATATATTTGTTCAAATGTATATTTTACTAATCTAAGAATGTGTTACTTAATTAAGTGTGTGCAAGACTGATTTCATCAATGCATCAGTAAGCTACACAGCACAGTTAAACCTCTTTAAACCAAATTAATAGGAGGGTGAGTTCATTTGGATTAGGCGATAATCTGGATGAGCACAGCAAAAGATAGCCGTAAAAGACAAAAGACTTAGAACATGTTTAAATGGAAAACTTTTTAGAACATGTATAAATGGAAAATTTAATGATGTAGGTAGTGTTGATAAGGTAATTAAATACCCATGTATTAATTTATATAATTTCAAAATAAATTAAAAAATATCACTGTGGAGCCCTTATTTGAAAACTGATAAAGATACATTATATACATATATTCATTGATAGAAAACTCAAGATTTGCTGGTTGGAAGAAACTGCCAGACATTGCTGCTGTTCTTTAATTAGGATCTCCCTCACATATTGTAGGTGTTTATAATTTGCTTGCAATTCTTGATTTTTTGTGAAGTCCAGATAATGATTACTGTGTCATTGTCACCTCTTGCAGAGCTAAGATGTTTCTTGTTAATTGTATATGCTTGTGGTTCATCTAGTTCATTATCTGACCTTCCATAGCATAAGCCTGAACAACATCTGCATCGATTTCTTCCTCTGTCAGATGCGTAAGTGAAACATTATAAGTAATAGCATCTGCGTCAGCAATGGTACTGAACAACAAGCAAGACTTGATACCAATATAGTATATGTTTTGTCTGTCTCTACACCATCATCATTGTAGAGTGACTCACGTGCCTTCTTAAATCCCATGTGTCTTTTTTAAGTGTGTACTCGGCTGTGAATATAATGTTTCATGTTTGTCAATCTGGATTATCTGACATACGGATTAACTGTGACCAAATGAGCGAGGGTTTACTGTACCATTGCCCCCCCCCCCCTCCTTTTTTGTGATTAGCTACCTTTACCTGATTGCTTAAGAAGCTGATATTACCTCAGCTTCTCAACAAGTTATGCACCTTCTGTAAACCTTAAGGTTCTTTACCATGTTCACATGGCTTACCACTGTGCCCTCTCATGAACCTGTTGAATCTAATACATAGCCTGAGTCCTATTTTTTTAGATTTATTTTCCTACTATGCACCCATTGGTGCCTAGTTCTTCCAAATGGTACCTTTTCTTCAGATTTTCCAAGTAAAAGTTGCCATGTATCTTTCATTTTTATCTCTACCATTTCTGTTACATCATGACCATTTCATTCACCTTGACTTGATTGTCCTAGTAATATTTTGTGCTAAGTACAAATGGTGAATATGCTCATTATACAGTTTGCTCTGTTTTCCTTTTTTCCTCTGTCTTTTCTTCAAATGTTTGATATATTGTGTTTATTAACTGCCAACAACATACACTTCTCTGGTGTTTTGGTTCTGTACTTTCATTGATATTGTGGAATTGTATATACTACATCATAACCAAGTGCAAGTTTGTATGGTATGCAATAGTACATAGGCCAGATAAAACTTTTTGCAGTTCAGTGTAAATATATACTTAGTCTCATTTATTTATTGTAATCTCCCTGACTGAATAAAACCAATAGCAGAGTCCAGGTAGACAAGCATCTGTCTGACTTGTTTCCTATTGGGAATGGTTTGAAACAAGGAGATGCTTTATCGCCATTGCTTTTCAACTTTGATTTAGAGTACACCGTTAGGAGGGTTCAGGTAAACCAGGATGATTTGAAAGGAAATGGTACTCATCACCTTCTGCTTTATGCTGGTGATGTTAATATATTGGGAGGAAGCGTATATAGTATAAAGAAAATTGCAGAAGCCCTAGTAGTTACTAGTAAGCAGATTGGACTAGAAGTATATGCTGATAAGACTAAGTACATGGTTGTGTCTTGAGATCAGAATACAGGATGAAGTTACCGTATAAAGATTGATAATAGTTCCTTTGAAGCTGGAACAGTTCAAATTTTTGGGAACAACCATAAGAACTCAATTTCTATTCAGGAAGAAATTAAAAGCAGGTTGAAGTCAGGGAATGCTTGCCATCATTCAGTGCAGAATCTTTTGTCTTGTAGTTTGCTGTCCAAATATTTAAAATCAAGATGTACAGAACTATAATTTTGCCTGTTGTTTTGTATGGGTGTGCAACTTGATCACTTACATTAAGGGAGGGACATGGGCTGAGGGTATTGAGGAGAATATTTGGGCTTAAGAGGGACGAGCTAACGGGAGTGGAGAAAATTACATAGTGAGGAACTTAATGATCTGTACTCCTCACCCACTGTTATGGTGATAAAATTGAGAAGAATGTATTGGGTGTGGCATGTAGCACAAATGGAGGAGAGGAGAGGCATGTACAGGGTTTTGGTGGGGAAACCTGAGGGAAAGAGATCACTTGTGAGACTGAGGCATAGATGGGATATTGAGGAAGTGGGATGTGGTGGTATGGACTGGATTGATCTGTCTCAGGATAGGGACAGGTGGCAGGCACTTGTGAAGGTGGTAATGAAGCTTCGGGTTCCATAAAATGCAGGGAATTTCTTGACTAGCTGAAAAACGGTTAGCTACTCAAGAAGGACTCTGCTTCATGTTGTAAGTAAGTAATCTCCCTGATGATATTTCAGTTGGGACTGAAACATATTCAAGAATATATGATACAGAATCAGAGGTATCGGTAGTTACCTGATAAGTCTATTTTGTTTGTGATTAATAAACATTATTATCTATGTAACACCTAAACAGTCTTCACAGCAGCATGAACATGCACAAAATTTTTTTTTAAGTGAGAACTTGGAGAGTAAATGATGGGATCCACCAAAAATTGGAAATGGTGTTGTCCAGAACCTTTAACAGGCCAATTGGAGCATATTATAGGAATTATTATTTTAAAATAAACAGCTATTTAATTGGTTTCAATTGAATTATTCATAGATAATTGCCGGAAGATATTGCACTTGAATAGGCAGTACTTTTGATTTTCATTGCTGCACTTTAATTGTATGCTTTCAGTATTCAGCAAACCAGGATTTGTTTTTGGTTTAACACAATTCGTATTAGCTTTCTCTTAATATATCTGAACTCTGACTTCAGGAGTACTGATTGTACAATACAGTTAGGTTCACTATACAGACCTTTAATTAGTCATATGCCAATACCTCATTGTACATTATGGTCATGAATGCATTAAAGGGTAGTATAAAGTTAAAATCATTCTATTCTGTGCAGTAATTGGAATATAACACCAACATCTTTGAGGGGTTAATTAGACCATTATATTTCTCATACTCTGATACTTCTGGTGAATCTTATAATGCACTCTTATGTGCTCATACGTCATACTGGATGTAAAAGAGAGTCAGACAGAAAATGCTTTAAGCATAAAATTATTTTATATATTATAATTCTTAATAAATATTATTAAAATATCAGTATTTCATAAAATACCTAAATTGTGGCAGCTTTCTTCCATTGCAGACTTTGCTCGTGACATGTCTGCTCTGTATGTTTCAAAGCAACACTGTAAAGTGTAACCACAAGAGTACATTACATTGGGGTTTTAACCCATTTTGAAAATGTCTTCATGTACGAAAAACAATATATAATACATAATTACACTACTGAATAGTTTTATGTCATAAAGTAGTTATCATAATCTGGTGTTTCAAAAGTATGCTGCAGGTTTTTCATGATACAGATGGTGATTAACACCCATGTTACAGGCTACATCTGTTATTGTGTAATTGGAATTATGGAATAGTGAACTATACAGTCCATATTTTATGTCTTGTGCATGCAATAATTAATTAAGTAAAGACACTATATGCATTTGGTTATGTTCACTTTGTGGTTCAAAAAATTCTAAGTGAAGAAGACAATATGAAATTTGACTTTCAAAGAAGTAAGTTTTAAAGGTGTGATGTGGATTAAACTGGCTCACATTCGGGTCCAGTTTCACTTGTCTCTGAACACAGATATGAAACTTTGGGTTCTGTGACTGAATATCACGACTGGTGCAATACCAGTGACCTGCCCAATTTATTTATGGTGTATTGTGTTACACTGACAGTCATACAGTTATGGCCACCCCTTTCAAAGTTTGTTTCTGCTGCTTAGTGTTACATTAGCCCTCAGCTATGTAACTCTTTACCTGGAACTGCACCTACCATTTGTGTGAAATTGTTTTGGTTGCCATAGCTGAGTTGTGTGACTTAATGGCTTCAGATGAAACACTTTCTTTTAGGTGTTTTAGCTGGATGAAGCATATACAAAATAAGTATATTCCATATCTTAACATCTTTACAAAAAAGCCATAACTTTGATTTACCATTATATGTCCTGTAAGTGTCCTCTCGTAATGACATAGCATAATATAGTGCACAGTCTGCTGATACCTGTTAGCAGGTACTACGTTATACACACATCAGTAATATCAGCTGTTAGTCCTTCTCTTTCATTTCTTCCTATGGAAGAAACACTTGCTGGCCAAGATATAAAATATGGGTACTGGATGATAATTGCCAGTTACAATTTACAGATTTTCAAGGAGATTTACCTTGTAGGTCATATTCAGGTAACATTATTGAGGTTGAAAAGTTATACCACACATGTTACTACTAAAGTAACTAAAATTGTGTTCACTGTCTGCCATGCAAAATCCGTAGATATGATCTGTTAAAGGCTCCTCAGTTGATTTTACCTAAGAGGATACATTTGAATATTTTAATTTTGAGTTGTGCTGCCTAACGCATAACTGTAATTGTTGTTGTTGTTGTCGTCTAATGGCAGATCTTGGATTTATTCCATTAATCTTTTGGCATCCCAATACAGCTTTGGTAATTCTTTAGAACTATGGTCCAATTTTGGGCACACAAGGAGGTGAACTTTGTCCATTATTGTGTTCTTCAGTTTGCATATTGTGCACTAGTTATAGCTGAAGATTTTGATGCAGTGGAGGTGTGCTGCAAGACAGTCGTGACCTGTGTTGAGCTGGAAATTTGCGACTGCTTGTTTTCTGGGTTTGTTTTTGTTGTTTTCCCATGTAGTTTTAATGTTTTGCCACTGTGTCTTGTTGGATAAGGCAGTGGCTTCCTGGGAGAATTTTTCATGTGTTTTTTGTTTTATGAGTCTCTTAATTGTTTCAAAGTTAAGTGGTGTTTGTTGTTTTGAAGTGTGGTTCCTTTTTTTGCCAGTAGGTCGGCTGTTTCATTGCTGTGTATTCCTATGTGTGAGAGGACCCACTGAAAGGCAACTGTCTTGCCCTGTCTCTTGAGTAGTTTTATTGTTCTTCTTGCTTCTTTTACTGTTTGGGTTGTGGCCTGTTTGTTTGAAGCTACAGTTTGGATGGCAGATTTAGAGTCCTCAAGGAGGACGGCCTTTTTGAAAACCGTTCGTCTGAGGAGTAGTTGTAGCAGTGCCGTGGCTATTGCTGTTATTTCTCCGTCAATACTAGTTCTGTTGCTTCCTACTGAAATATAATGGGAGAATAGTTTGGAGTGAATTCCTGCTCCTGCTTTTCCGTCTGTTTTCGATAACAATCCATCAGCGTAAATCCTCAGGTATTCTTCTGGAGGGTATTCTGTAGGGGCAGTTGTTGGTGATAGGGGTTGTTCTACTTCTGTTGATATTTGTAGTTGTTTTGGGTATCTGTAGACTGCGTTGAAGGTTAGCATCTGGGTCTTGAGGTGCTGTTGGTCTAGTGTCTTGGTTGCTCGAGTGGTCTTTGCTAGTGCTTTAATTTTTGTCAGAGAAACAGTGGCTTGTTCTTTTATTTTAAAAGTGATTGATAAGTGACCCATGTACAGTTGTAGTGCAAGGATTGGTGTGGTTTTCACGCCTCCAGTTATTAATCTTAGTGCGTTGTTTTGTGTTGTTTCCAGGGCTTGCAGGGTAGAGTTGCTGGCTGTAATAAGGACTTCGCTTCAGTACTTCATGAGTGGTTTAACGTATGTTTTATATGTGGTGGTCATTGTCTCCTGTGTGCTTCCCGATGTAGCTCCACCGAGTCATTTTATAAGTCTCAGTCTTTGTTTGACTTTATTTATTGTATGCTCCACGTGGCTCTTCCAAGATAGTTCGTTATCCAAGTGTACACCTAGGTATTTTGTACTCTCACTTTTTGGTAGCTGCTGGCTGTTAATTTTCTGGTCAAAGCTGTCATTTTTGTGGTGCTTTGAGAAAAACTGATAAACTGTTTTGGAGGCATTTATTTCCATATTGTTTTCTGTCGCCCATTTGCTTAGGGAGTTCAGGGCAGTGTTTATTGTTTGTTCTAAGGTTTTATGTTGTTTGGCATTGTTCTTGGTTGAGGCCCATATGACTACGTCATCAGCATACATTCATATGTTAGTTTTGGTGTTTCTCACAATGTTTGGAAGGTCATTGATGTATGCGTTGGAAAGTGTGGTGCTTGTCACTGCTCCCTGAGGTAACCCTACTTTTGTTTGTTTATATTTTGGAAAGGTTTCGCCATATTTAACTTTAGTCCACGTCTGATCAAAAAATCTTGAGAACCATGCTAGCATGTTCCCTTCAATATTCATGCTTTTAAGTTTCTCAATAAGTTTAGCTCTCCATATAGAGTCATAGGCTCCACTGAAGTTTACAAAAACTGCCAGAACACTTTCTTGTTGGTTGAAGGCCCATTTTATCTCCTGTGTAAGTTTTATCAGCTGGTACATTGTAGATCTGTTTTGTCGGAAACCTGCTTGTTCCACGGTAAGTAAGTTTTGATTCCCGAGATACCAGTTAAGTTGGGCTAGAATCATTCTTTCTTGGATTTTAGCTAGTATGGAGGACAGTGCTATAGGCCTGTAAGAACGTCTGAGGTTTGCGGGTTTGTCGGGTTTCAGTATGCGCACAATGATGGCTTTTTTCTATTCGTCTGGGAGATTGTCTTTGGAGCTCAAGACTTTGTTATAGATTGTTGTGAGTATCTTCGTTTCTTTTGGGCCTAGGTTGTGGATAAATTCAGGAAAAGTATTGTCTGGTCCGGGCTGTTTTTTCACTTTGGTGTTGAGGATTGCTTCTTTCAGTTCTTCCTCTGAAAAGTTCGAGTCAAAGATTTCCTTAAAGTTATTGTTCACAGGCGTCTTGGAGTTTCTTTTAAAAGTGTTTCCTTGTTTTTTAAGGTTGTTTGTTAGTTTGTGGGCATTAAAGCAGTTTGCAATTTTTTATCATCAATGATTTCTTTACCTTGTATTTTGAATGGTTGTGACTGTTTTTGGGAGTATCTGTTGTTAAGTTTGTTCATAAATTTAAATGCTTTTTGTCTCAGTTTTATAGTTCATTTTTGACAAAAATATATTCCAAGAATTTCTCTTTGGTTGTGTGGTTAGGTGTTTCAGTTTTGCTTTTTCTTTTCACCAGTCTATCATGTCTTCCTGTAGTTTTGACTTCTCAGCTTTTTGTCTGGCTTGATCTCTAATCCTTTTTTGTTCATTTAGTTCTTGTGTCCAGAATGGCTTATATTTACGTGGTTTGCCTCTAGGTATGTTTTCTTTTGCACTCTGTTGTATAATTTCACAAAATGTTTTAAGCATTTTGTGTGCACTTTCTTGTGTTAATAGTACTCGTTTTAATTTCTACTTGGTCTTGGAATTTGATCCAGTTTGCTTTTCTGAAGTTCCACGTAACAGGGGTATTTGGTTTGTTTGTTGGAACCTTCAATAAAATAGATTTAGTACTGCTCGGTGACTACTTCCCAAATCTTCTAAAACTGCTTTCTGACTGTTTTCATAGATATCAGAAGATACCATGGTGAGATCAGGGCTTGTGGTGCTACCTGAGTAGTGTAGGAATGTTTTCTTATCTTCTGGATTGTACAGAAGCTCTAATTTTTGGCTGTTGAGGAATTCTTCTATGGTTCTTCCAGCATGGTTGTAATAATTATAACCCCAGCTTGGGGAGGCAGCATTAAAGTCTCCAATTACTACAGTGGCTGGGGTTATGTCAAGGGTATCCAGGCATGACTGTGTTTTGAAGAAATCAGAAGTATGTACATAAGGATCATGCTTTAAACAATTGAACATATGGACTATACAGCAGTCTTGCTATTTGCAATCAGGAAAGATAACTCACACACCATGTTCACGGTAGACCATACTATAACTACTGACTTATCATCTTTCGTATGTTTTATGTTATTACTATGAGGGAAAGTCATTAAATAACGGATTTTATTCTAAATTGCATGGAAAAGTATGCACAATGAAAAATCTTATTTCAGGACACAAAATGGCTCCTTAGCAATATGCCATATAGGGGTCATGATGATCGAGCAGTATGAGCCTGTGCAATAGCTCGTACAACATGGCCGCTCGACTGTCAACTTACACTGTGGAAGAGCAATAAAGCATTATTCGTTTTTTGTGGTCAGAGGGTGTGAAACCTTCTGAAATCTACAGAAGATTGAAGGTTCAGTATGGAGACAGTTGTTGGAGTCAGGGGGTATGAATGGGTGGAAAGATTTCAAAACGGAAGACAAAACGTCAGTGACGAACACCGGAGCGGGAGACCAGTTAGAGTGGCAATTGAGACAGTGAAACGGCAGATCGAGCAATGAATCCGTGACTACAGGCATGTCACTATTAATTTAATTGCCGTAGAATTCTACATGAGTCACGGCTCTGCATACAATATTGTCCACGATGACCTCGGGTGTAGGCAAGTGTGTAGCAGATGGGTCCCAAGGCAGTTGTCCAATGATCACAAGCGTGCACAGCAGATGATTTGTCAGGAACTTTTGGACTGTCGTGCTCTTGAAGGAGATGTTTTCCTCCATCGAATTGTGACGGAGACAAGTTCTGGGTTTACCATTATGAACCAGAGAGTAAGAGGCAATTGATGCAGTGGAAGCACCCGTCTTCCGCCAGCCAAAAAAAAATTCAAGACACAGGCTTCCACTGGGAAAGTCTTGCTGACCATCTTCTGGGATGTCAGTGGCCCTGTATTGGTGCGCTTCCAGAAAAGGGTCAAACTGTGACTAGTGCTCGATACAGTGACATGCTAGTGAACAAGTTGAAACCTGTGATACAACCAAAATAAAGGGGACTTCTCTCAAAAAGACTATTGTTGCTTCACAAAAACGCCTGTCCCCATACGGCTGTGCATACAGTGGATTCACTACATACTCTGAAATTTGAGGTTTTGAAACAATCACTATACAGTCCAGACTTGGCGCCATTGGACTTTCACTTGTTTGGACCTATGAAAGAACATTTGCGGGGCCAGAAGTTTACAGATTACAATGAGGTAATGGAGGCGGTGCAAAGTTGGTTAAGGGCCATTCCAAAAGCTTTTTTCTAGAGGACATCCGCAAGCTTGTGGACAGGTGGACCAAGTGTGTTGCGAAGCAAGGGTACTATGTCCAAAAATAAGACACAAACAATTTCTATAAGTACTCGTGTAAAAAATGATTATAAAATTCCTGTTGTTTAGTGACTTACCTTCATATTTAAGGTTATCAGAGAAGAATAATTACATGCAGGCTTCTATCCAGTATGTTTCTGCTAGTAAGGTTTTAAATCAAATTGAGAAACATACATCTAGAAATAATGGACTTCACCATTGCTGTTCATCTCTGGTTGTGCAGTCTGGTTGCTTCTGTTTGTAACTGGTTGTGAACTTGCTCATACAGCTGACCTTTCAAGGATGTCACATTGTCTGCTTATACATCCGCAACTGATTTCTCCGATTGTTCTGACGTACTTGGATCAGGTGCACTTTGTTGCCCTCTACATCACTGGTCTCATAAGGGTCTTAACATGTATGTGCTACAAATTTTGTTGTCTTCTATTAAGAGACTGCTCAAGTGATGGGTGCTAACTTGGCCTTCATTGGGTTTCTTGCAATCTAGGACATTTCATACTTTTGGTATTATTGTATGGGTTGTGGTAAGAGTGGTTAGTTTGGACATTTCTTATCTTTCTAGCTTACACAGGCTGTAACCCATTTCTGTCATTTTTCTGTTGTGAATATTACTGTATTGATGCATATCCCATTTTCACTGATCTGATTTCCATGTAGCATTTGTTCTAGACTCAATCTGTATTTTCCATGTTTGGAAATTTGGCAGCATTGTGCACTAAATGGAGCTGTGCAGTGACCAAAATATGTTATACAGAAACTTAATAATGATATTTAATTTCAGCCAGAAAATTTTTGTCGTTTGTACATGGAATTAGAATTTTAACTAGTCATTTCAGAGGGTGGTTAGACATGGACACACCATCATGAGGTTTGTTATCCCCGTTGTGTTATTAGATTAACTAAAATGGAGTGTATGTACTTGTCTAACAGAACTTTATTTGTTGGTAGAAGTATGTAAATAATATACTACATAAGGTATGACTACATGTTTTGGCGCTTGACAATGGCCGTCTTCAAGTTGTACATGAAATACTTAGTAAACAGTTATACTAGATTTATTATGTGCTGTGTATAGTGGTGGTGGGAGGTGAGGTAGGCACGAGATCTCGTGTGTGTTTGGAGGTTGGGAGGTGTGGGTGCATGGGGATGCTGCTATTCTATTTTATGTCTATGCTAATGTAGTTACCATATTATGTGTGTAAAAATTATATGTACACATATGCTTATCCAAATATATATATATACAGTGTGCAGTATTGTACAAAATGTGGTTTCTATAGTATAGTTAGGTCATTAATCTATCCAATTTTGTTATTATATTCACTGTTATAATAAATCAGGTCAAGCCTTTACAATTAGTCTGTTCAGTATCACAAAGTAAAGCCAGTGTGGGTCGGGACGAAAGCAAGGAGGGAGTGAGAAGTAATGTAAGGAATAATAAAAGGGTAAATAAACAAGTGGAATAAATAACTAAAGTAAGGTGATCTAAAGCACTAGGCCTAATGTTGCTCTTCTGGTACCGCTGAGTTGTGTGTAACCATTGAATGTTCTGAGTATAGGGCTTCAGGTGGTCCTCTGTCTATCTGCGAATTAGTGCTGACCTTCGTGGAGGGCGGTAGGACCATCCTTAGATGCACAGCTCTGTGTTTAGTTATTGTTAGCTGGTCATTCAGCGCGTGTTAGTATGAGTCATTCATAGTGTGGTACTACCTGTGGAGAATATAGGGTAGCCTTTTAATGGTCGTGTTCAAATATCATTATTGTGTAGCACATGTATAAAGTGGAAGATATAAGGTGGTGTACTAACCGTTTTGGGAGTTGAAGTGTTCATTGTGCCATGTAGTGTGTGAAATAATGGCACTTGCTGGGTCGTCTTCCCGGCTTACCTAGAGCTGGGTGTGTAGATGCAGGCACAGGTGGTTACTATTAGCTCAGCTTGTAGCCTATCCTTTTAAATGATGAAACTTATTCTTCTTCTTGTATGAGCTTCGTATGTGTGTAACAGAACTATAACTGAATAGAGTCACAATATGTGAATGTTGGTGATTATAAAACTAGTGCTGAGTGTTCTCAAGCTCCGCGTTGGTTGTGGGCTGCCTGTGGCTCGTAGGGTTGAGGTTGGTCTGTTGTTATGTTTCATGTAAATGGCTTAGTCATTTTCTAAGGGTGCTGGGGAATGTCTATAGTGGGGTTGAGGGGGTTTGGCAGTGGCTGCATTTAATGGTCGGTCTTTATGAGGGTATCAAAGATGGCATTGGGGAGTATCATCTGAGGGTCATTGAGATGGTTGTTTTTAGCAAACTCACTTTGTAATTTGCTAGAGCCCATGATTTTGCCACATTTCCTTTCAGTGACTGCATAGCTACTGAAGTCTGTAAGTGTACTGGAACCACCTGCAGCATTACTGTGTATTTGTCCAGCTGACATACCTGTAATGTAATGTTATGTCCAGCACTGGTAAAGTTAAGTCAAGAATAGCTACATGACTACAAGTTGAACGTGCTACATGACGTTGCAGTTTATTACATTCATACATTTACCATGTATATGTTGTACGTTCTTTAGGTTTCATGGCTGTTTACAGTGTCGAGTTAGTGTGGTTTTCATTTGGTCATTTCTTGAATTCTTAGATAAAACATGATATCTGACTACATCATTGTTATGGGAACTAATAGTTACTCTACATACCCCATCAGTGTAACCATTTTTTACTATTGCACTTTTCTGGCACTTGGCTTCTTGTTTGGTTAACTGTGTATCCTTTCTTGTTTAGCCAAGTTTTGATCCACATGGTAGGTCCTTGTCCTTTCTTACTGGCCGATTTCAAGTCAGTAATTTCCAGTACAGGTTGCATCTCAAATCTGGCTCCCTCAGGCTATGGCCAGCATTGGTGGAGGGAATTTTCTGAACCATGAGTGGTCAGCATATTGTGGTATCAAATTTTAGGAGTAAACACAATACTAGGTTAATTCTAGCCCAAAAACACTGAAGCCTACTCCCACTTGGTGCCAATATAGCTATTTGTAACAAACTCTTCCATAGTGATGCTAACTTATTCACCCTCACTGCATTGTGCATTGCCAAAATGCATGAAGATTTATGACATTTATAATTACCATGCAACTTGGTTAAAAAATAAAAATGAGCAAAATTCTAACACAAACTAAACTAAGGCAAAAGCATGCAATTTGATTCACAATTATAGATTTTTTTTTGTGGTTTTTGTTAAATTGTGCCAGACTATGGGAGGTGCTGTATCATGGAATACCAGATCAGATATGAGTGACCTGCTTTGCTTCTTTCGGATTGTGGCTCTCCTCAGCTACCACCTCCATCCTATAGAACTGTTGTTTAACATATGTCATGTATCCCTTGATTTGCACCAAGAAACTTTGTACATTTTAGAGTTTGCTGCCATATTGTACTAACCTCTTCACACATTTATCTTAAATTCAATTGAAGGGATCTAGGTTCCTTGATAGTTACCTTCTTGAATTGCTGTAGAAAGTGTGGTTGTATCTGTCCTAGTTAGCATATATTTCTCTGGTTCTTCTAGGTCCAGGCGTGGCATCTGTGTGCTGTCCTCTATTTGCTCTTTAATGCTTTTTTATTTCCTTATCCTACACTCTGCTAGCTCTTGCCTCTGTGAGTATTGCAGCAGCATTGACAGATTCAGGAACCTGTTTCTCTACCAGTGTTTGTTGCTGTACTTGGCACTTCCTCTCATACTTGACATATTTGAATTTCTGCTTAACTTACTACCTCATTCTAGGAAGTGTGTCATCCTCGTTGTGTGTGTGAAAATTGGAAAGGGTATGTAGTCAAACACAACTGTTTCAATTAAGGTGCATTTAATGGCTGTTGTAGACAACTACATGTTTTGGCCTTTACTGGCCATCTTCAGGTTGTCTTCCAGGAAACTTAACTTAAGGTCCTACTATATACATTGAGCGTGCACGTGGTGCAGAGATCTCTACATATGTGTCCTATTTTGTAATGTAACTTCTATATGTGGTGGTAGTCAGAGCATACCACCACATATAGAAATTGCATTACGCAATAAGGCTTGTATGTAGAGATCTCTGCACCATGTGCGCGCTCAATGAATATAGTGGGGCCTTAAGTTCTCTGGAAGACAACCTGAAGATGGCCAGTAAAGGCTGAAACATGTAGTTGTCTAATATAGCCATTAAATACACCTTCATTGACATAGTGTGTTTGACTACATACCCTTTCCAATTTGCTACCTCATTGCCACCTGGGTACCATCTTGAAGCTTGTCTTATACACTTTCATTGTTGTCCACAAACAGTTCCCTCTGCAGATGTCGCAAAAATTCCTTCCTTGATGTTTCTTCTTGTAACGTGTCTCCTGTTCTGCCTGTCACTTTCTTATTCTAGACAGCATCTCTGTCTGCAGCAACGAACACTCTGCACAGAGTATACTTTTAAAAAAATACTTATGCTTTATATATTCTCTGTGCCAGACATTCATTAAATTTGGTTGGCTGTGCTACAGTTGATGGTTGTATAGAAGCAGTAAATTTTTTTTGCAGTTTTACAACTATATGTTTTCTCAGGTTCAACAAGTTGACCATTTATTATTCTAAAGTCAAGTTTAGGTTTCTAATCTGAATTTCCGACACATGTTTTTGACACTAGCTGGGCAGCTCATGTTAAGGGTATTAGAGCAATTATAAATATTTGTGATTTAGGTTTCCATGGTTTAATTAAAATTCAGGATGATAAACATGAAAATGACTATACCAAGAGAGAAACATATATTATCCGTGATATGATGGAGACATTTGAATTTATGTTTATGAATTGTATATCAGAACGTTTTCATAAAACTAGTAAAGTATTAGAAGACCCTCAAACAGCACTGAGTACTTGTTCAAAATTATGTGCATATTTATCAGATTTCATGTGCAGATCAATGACTGAATTGCATATAACAGTGATAATTTTTCTGCAAGAGACGAGTTTAATTCTTTCATTCCTATCATGCATTAATGGCATACTAATTTACATACTAAAGTGAAGTTTTTTAAAATATTTCCCAAAAGTGTTCATTTCTTTTAAGTTTGGAGCAATCTGACAAAGATCGCAAAAGATATACACACATTGTAATAAATGATCATCCCAAAAATATAATGATAATTTATATGGGACATAAGACATTTTTATGTGTATGTTAAGTAAATTTATCCTCAAATAAAAGGTTTTAATTATCAAAATATATACAATATAATAAGTCAAGACAAAATACAGTCAGTTTTTTTGAACACTGAATTTCTGTTTTGAATTTTTCTCATCTTTGTGATAACTAATTGCTCAAAAAAATATCATTTAGCAGACTCAAGAAGATAAATATGAATATCACACAACCATTCATCAAATAAGCTCTCTTCGCTGTCATCTTTTACATGGGTAGTGACAAGCTAAGAATCTTACTGTTTGAAGATATGTTGGACTTCGCGGTAATTAAATCACAAAAACAAATGCTTTAAATAATTGTATTAATAATTTTATGGTGCAGTAAAATTGTTTAATAATACATACTGATGTACTTACTTAGTTACTTACTTACTTACATACTCCATGGAGCAGAGTCCTTGGGAAGCTGACCGGTTCTCAGCTAGTCAAGAAATTCCTCGCATTTTAGGGAACTCAGAGGTTCATTACTATGTTAACAAGTGTCCACCACCTGTCCCTATCCTGTGCCAGATCAATCCAGTCCATGTCCTCCCCCCCCCCATCCCATTTCTTGAAGATCCATCTTAATATTATCCTCCCATTTACATCCCTCCCATCTATGCCGGGGTCTTCCAAGTGGTCTCTCTCCCCCAGTTTTCCCCATGGAAACCCTGTATGTACCTCTCCACTCCCCCATACTTGCTCCATGCTACATACTCAATTTTATCATACGAATAATAATAATAACAACAACGCAAAAAGCAAAAAATACATGTTTTCGTGTTTTAACAAAAACTAATAAAATAATTCCTAAATGTTTATGTTAGTAGTTTGTTATTGTTATTTTTATCATAAAAACCAAAGAATATCCATTACTTCTATTGTTTTCTTATTAGTATTATTTAACAACAGCTAATAAAAGTGTATGCATGTAATGTAGCATTTTGTATGTAACCTTCCACCTTGAACAAGAGACACACTGCATATATAATGTGACAAAGTTGCATTTGCATAATCATTATTACCATGAAAAAAAAAAGTCATTATATATTCTGAGTGTGTATCCGAAGCATTAGTTATCCAGCATGCAAAGCACATACATAGTATTATATTGCCATCTATATCTTGTCTGGCTGTACCAATTTTTCCACATCTGATAAACAGCACAATTTACATATAAAGTTCATCATCGTCTGTCATGAGTTAGGCCTTGACAGACTTGTTTCGGCTTTGTCTAATGGTCTCCTCATAGGGTTTCCAAGTCATCTATGTCCATTTGGTCTGTAATTCAGTTTTTTTTTTTTTTTTTTTTTTTTCCCCCCCTCAGGTAATAGCCAATTTGTATCTGCTTATTTTCTTGTCAACTGGTTGTGCTTTCACCTCTTCCAAAATTTCATCTGAATGTATGTCTTTTTTATCATTTTTTTAATTGTCCAAATTTCACTTCCATATAAAAGAATGGGAAGAGCCAGTGCATTATATACTGTTATTCTGGAAAATTTCTGGACCTGATTTGATTTAATTAAAAGTGTTGTTTAGAATTCCCAGTATTTGCAAAAATTTTGCTAGTTTTTGTGGAATATCTTTTTCATTTGCATGGGAAATTTCTCAACCAAGATGTTTACAAATATTTACATTCATAAACATTTGTTATCCACAACAATTTTACGTCTTACTGGGTGCTGTCCTAAAAATGCCGTTATCTCAGATTTTTTGATAATATTTCTGCTCCAAAATTGTTTGCTATCTTTTGTAACGCAAATACTCCCGTCTATAAATTATCCTTTGAAACGGCTATTGTGACTTGATCTTCTGCAAAAGCGCAACTTTTTTTTGTACTGGTTGATAAAGTAATGCATTTTTTTAAATATGGGTTCATTGTACCATTTCATTCATGTACATGTTGAATAGGGTGGGTAATAAAGGGCAGCCTTATCTGACTTTGTGATTAAGTGCATATACTTCTGATGATTGATTGACTATCTTTGCTTTTGTTTTAAATTTCTGTTATACTTCTTAATAATTGGGAATATTTTGCTTTGTAATGTTTCAAACAATATGTCTCTTTGTCAAATGCTTTCACATAATCAAGGAATGCTAAATGGGTTTACGTATTATACTGTCTTTTTTTTATTTTATTTATTTTTTATTTAATTTTTATTTTAAACAACAGATTGATGCAAGATCTGCCTTTTCAGAATGCTTTCAGGCATTCCAAAAGTAACTTTTCTACTTGTGCTGTCAGTTTTTCATTTGATATTTTGCTGTATATTTTTATAACATGCATTAAGTGGGCTAATTCCTCTCTAGTTTTCCACCTTTTGTTTGTCACATTTCTAGTATATAGGTATGACAAGAGTGCTCTCTCTCTCTCTCTCTCTCTCTCTCTCTCTCTCTTTCACACACACACACACACACAGTCTTTTCATTATAGCAATATTGTCATCAACATTTTTTGTATTCCAGTCATTTTCTTGGAGAGAGTTATTAGTCCATAATTCCTTATAACAATGAAAAGTTTTCTTTGCCTGTACCATGGTTGATATTTGCTGATTCTTTAATGTCTTTGTTCATGTGTTTTTGTAGTTTAATGTGTTTGGTTTTATTTTGTATACATCAGATCGTAAGTATGATGTACATCATTCCCAGTACTGCAATATCTTTTTCTTATTTCTCTTTTGGCAGTGGCTCTTCTATGCTTATATTCCATCTCATTGTCTATGGTCTCTGTTTGATGATACTTGGTTGTATGCTAAATTTTTTTCTTGCACAATTAACTTTATTTCATCTCCCATATTTTTAATTTTTTCTTTTTTGTAAATGCTTTGTATTTTCCCAAACTTTCGTTTGTTGCCTGTGAGATTATGGTTTTGATGTTCCTCCATTTTACAACAATATTGCTGCTTTCTGGAATTTCTTGTAGATTCTGTTCAATTCTTTGTTTATATAGCCACTGTATACTTTCGCTATTGAGTAATCTGATTTTATAATGAAGTTTTTTGCATGCAGGGTTCTTGGTAAACTGTAACTATTTTGGTGGAAATCTTAATTTAGTCAAAATCAAAAAGTGATGGGAACCTGGGCTTTGCTCCGGAATGAGTTTGCCTTCTCGGTAAAGCGTTTGGATGTAGTATTGCTCATAACGAATGAGCAAGCGTGGGTTATTTATGGGTTTTAGCAAGCTCATTATACTATTCATGCTGGTTTTGTAGAATATGCTGGGCGTATGGTGATTGGGGATTGTTGTTCCTAATGTATCTTATATGTTCTTGGAAATGTATGTTCAGGCTAAGGCTCATTTGGCCTACATATGCCAGGTTGCATGTGTTGCATGTCTGTTGATAAATTCCCCATTTATTATGGGGTGGAATGTTGTGGTCTTTTGAAGGTTTGATCAGGTTGGCTACGGTATTTTGGCATCTGAATGGTATCTTAACGTTTGTGTTTCTGAATATGTTTGTGACCTTGCGTATTTGTGGGGAAATGTAGGTGAATGTTACCCATCTTTTGTTTTTGTTCATGTTTGTGTGTGGTGTGGTGTGCTCTTTTTTATGTTTTATCTGGTGTCTTAGTTTTTGTGTTAGTGTAGGTGGAAAACCGTTTTGCAGGGTTATGTGAAGAATTGTTGACCATTCTCTTTTTTCATGTACCGCATTGAGTTGTAGGTTGAGCATTCTTTCTGTGTAATACCTGTAAGCTGCCAATTTGTGTTCATTAGGGTGGATGGATGTAAAATGTATAGTGGTGTCTGTTGCTGTAGGTTTTTGGTAACCTACAGCAACAGATGGGGCTTTTTGAATGTTACAACTTAGCACTTTTTGCACATGCACAGTTATTTATTAGGGAAACATAGTTTTATGTTGCAGATTGAATTTTGAAATTGCTGGAGAGTTGTTCGGCAAGTTTTAGGGGTGCCATAACTATGGTCTTTTTTGTTACAAGACCAATTTTTTGTAGATTAAAGCCACCTGGTGTGTTATGTTGTGTTGATTCGTAAATAGTTATTGATGTTTCTAAATACTGTAGTATTCCTTATCTTCAAAGTCAAGCATTTGACACAGTGTGACATCCAAGAAGATTTCAATCTTCATCCACACTGTCCTTTACTCTCTTAGTCTTTAAAGGCTTATTATTAACTGCTGATTTCCTGTAAACTGTTGTAAGTCTTCCTGTATCATGTATGATGTGCTGTATTCTGCAAACGAAGTTTTCCTTTGCTTCTCATTTCTGATATATTCCACTGACACCTTCCTGCTACAATGTATCATATACAATGTATTCCACAATGTGCCATCTGTTGTTTTACTCTCCGAAGGAAGGGTTTTTTTTTTAATTATATTTGATCAGTGTGATAGAAAAGAAAATGTAACAATACTTGAAATTGTAGCATAAAGGACTGACAACACTAGAATGGTGAAGAAGCCATTTTTTTTTCAGTTACCTGATGATTCTTTCATGATACATAAACACACATTCTCATGAAATTGCAAGCAAAATTGTAATAAATGTGAAATTCAAATAACTCTTGTTTGTGTTAGGGCATTCGAAAACTTTACCGAGTTTGATTGCAGTTCTTCAGGGTCTTCCAACTCTGGATCTGGTAGTGGTAGTGCATCGGACTCTGACAAATCATCTCCAGAGAAGAATAGTGAACCTACTCCCACTAAAAGTAGACCCAGCAAGTCTCGGCAGTCTGCTTCTGATCTTAAGCAGGTAAAGAAGAGTGCCTCTTCAGCAACCAAACATAAAACAGAGGTAGGAGGCAACATTAAAATGATATGTGATGCTCTGTGCTACTTTCCTTTCTGTGGCCATGGGGTTCATTTCCAAAATTAGATGTGAATAATTTTTCTTTTATACATTCAGCATATAAACATGAGGTGTGATGTGAGGATAATTACACTGGACAACAAAATTTAACTTTTTATGCTGAATTCAATATGTATACAGAATTTTTCTATCAGGCAGAGTTTCAAAGATACAGAGAACTCCATTTGTGCAAAATAGTACTTCACGTACTAATGAAACAGGTAGAAACTTACCTCTAAAATGTAGAGGCGTGTGACTTTCACTGTTAATTGGCTTCAGGTACGTCCCTCTTCAGTGTCCAGCAATAGTCTGCCAGCATACTCGAGGTCCACTTGCCTTGGTACTGCTTTTTCACAGCCAAAATATCTGGTTGAAATCTTTCACTGCGTTCATCACTGACTTCGCCGAGATTTTCTAGGAAAAAATCCAAGTGGAACTCTAAAGAGTGGATTTTCAAACTCATATTGCATCCCATTGCTTTGTACAAAGTCAACAGGTCCTGCACAACATCCAGATAGTTTGCTGCTTTGTGATTTCCTAAGAAGTCCTTGCAAATCCTCTTAAAAGACAACTATGTATTTCTTTCAATCTCATTCAGGTCTTCATCAAACTGTTTGGATTGCATCAGTTCCCTGATCTGGGGGTCCTATAAATATACCTTCCTTGATTTTTGCATCACTCACATTTGGGAACTTACTCCTAAAATATTTGAATCCACGGCTGGTTTTATCCATACCTTTCACACAGTTTTACATGAGGCCTAGCTTTATGTGCAGAGGGGGCAGAAAAATTTTCTCTGGAAGAACAAAAGGAGGATTGATGACATTTTTCTCCCCTGGCATCAGTGATGTTCATTTAGGCCACAGTTTATTTACGTAGTGATTCTTCTTGTCCCGGCTGTTCCACTCACACAGGAAACAACAGTATTTTGTGTACCCGAGTTGCAATCTGAGTAACAGTGCCACAACCTTGAGATCACCACTTAACTTCCACTTAAAATCGTCATACTTAATCTTTCCCAAAAGTAGCTTCATACTTTCATAACTCTCCTTCATGTTGACTGTATGAGCCAAAGGAACAGAGGAGAATTTATTTCCATTGTGGAGTAGAACCACCTTCAAGCTGACTTTTGACAACTCAGTGAACAAGCGCCAATGATCTAGGTTAAATTTATGGCCAAGAACTTCCATAATGGAACAAACATCATTGCAAAACACTACACCATCTTCCTGGGAGAAGAAATCCTTGAATTCTTCATGGCGCCCACAGTAAAAACACACCTTAGTATCCTGGTGCAGAAGATTCCAGCCCTTTAACCTGGAGCCTAAAATTTCAGCTAGCTTCTTTGACAGGTTCAAATCGTGGACGATATCATTCAGGTCCCCTTGAGTTAGCAGGTGTGGTTCATTGGAAAACTGGCTCCTGCAAAAGTTGGATCACAACCCATATTGTTGTTAGCTTGGCCTACATCTTCGTCACTTGACTCACTGTCACTCAGCGTCATGTTTGCTGGACACTTTGGCGCAGGTAACTCCGCTCTGTTAGGTACTGGTCTCATCGCAGATGGTAAATCTGGATATTGAATAGTGTGTTTGTACTTCGCTGTTACACCAGTGATACTAGTCAGGCAGAAGTAGCAATCTGAGTCATGGCTCATGGGCTCTCTCCAAACCATAGGGATGTCTGAAGGCATACAGCGTGAACCTTTTGCCCATTCCACAAGATGCCTGGCACATGTCACACAACAAAAATGGGGAACCCAACTCTTGTCTTGATCACCCACTTTGCAGCCGAAATAATGCTCGCAGCATTTCTTAATCAGGGGTGTGAAAGACCGTCTTCAGGATTTAAATGTCACCTCACTGCAGATGTAGCAGAATGCATCTGATGAATTTACGCACTTTCTTGACATATTAATGGTGGAACAAACACTATGTACTTCTGAGTCAATGACACACTGAGCTCTGGCCAGCAACCTGCAGGGGAGTGTTAGTCACAGGAGTATGACACGTGGCAGTTGGCTTGTAACATCATGTCCAGACTACCTCCTACAGGCCCCCAGTGACTCACATACGAAGGCATGTGCGGTCACATAGTTTGATGCAACGCAAAAGGTGCGGGTGATAGAGAAATTGTGGAAACATATTCGAATTCAGCATCCAAAAATACATCAGAAACAGGCATTTTCCTCATGGGCCAAAATCTTTGTTGACCAGTGTTATTGTAACAGTAGTTTGAAAACATTAGTTTAATGTAATATGAGAAAATTTAGCAAGCAAGCGGGCTTAAGAAAAGAATAACGAGGACTGTTTACAGAAAGCATATCAAGGTATTAATTCTGTTGTATCCAGAATTGTAGTTTTTAGTTTTATTTTTCAAATGAGATTATAGGTCTTTTAGGTGAGGGGAAGCATCTGGTTCCACTGCTGTCCACTGACAGGCATACTACGTGTACTTGGGCAATATATGCATAATATCCCAGTTCTTTTGCCAGTGCTGGAAGATTACATTTGCTTTTCCTAATCATTGAACATGTCTCCATTAGGATTGTCTAGAAGGTGGTATTGGTATGGTTTTAAGTAAAGTGAAGGGTAATGTAACCTTATCCTGTTTTTGATCATTGAAGAACACTGGTTCACTTTTCATTTGAATTTTGTATGTAAGACCGTCATGACTTGAAACTTGGTACAACATGAACTGCTTGTGGCTTCCTATAGATCTTCATCCTAGCAAATTTCTGGCACCCAGTTCATATTATTTTCATTTAGCATACCCAGGTATTATGAATTTGTATAGACTTAAGAAAATTTTATAGTGTGTGTGTCTTAAGTAACACAACTGAAAGAGATGACTGCAGTAAAGGCAGCATATTAATAAATGTGTATTATGCCCTCTCTATGATTGTTGATTTTTTGGCAGTATGTAATGTAAAAAATAGTCTTTGCTTTTTTGTGACAAAATGGCCTGTAACTTTTATTTTGACACTTGTTTATTCTTTATTTGAAAGTGAAGTACACAGTGGTATTATGTAAATGTCATTGATATTACTAGATCTTCCTCCATTGACAAAACAATAATGTGCATCCATTTGTTTGAACGGAAAATGTAACCCCCCAAAAAAGTTAAACTAATGGCTTTCATAATTAAAGTAATTTGGCATAATTTTTTCTAACACTTGGTGTGACTGGTCTGTTTTGTCCTATTAATGATTCCATTCCATTTTTAACTCAGTATTAAACTTCATTCTGTATCTTAACTTTCCCTTTGTTGATATTGTGTTTATAGTTGTGATAATACATGAGTGTTATGTAGTATATCCTCATTTGGAATCAGCATATCTTGTTGCTAGAAAACATTCATGTTATGAAAACATGGGGAGCCAGTATAGTGTAGCTGGTATAACAACTAGGCTATGGGCTCGACATTCATGGGTACAGATGCCAGTAGGATCAAGCGATTTTTCTCTTCTCTGAAGCGTTCAGTCTGGCTCTGAGGCTCACCAAGCCTCCTATTTCATGGGTAAAGCAAAGCAATCCCATTACAGGCCCTGAGGGTTCGAGAATGTTGAGGTTCCCAGATTTCAGGTCAGTTGGCACATGAAGGTGGTAAAGTTGTCAGCCATAAGCAACGGCAACCTTTACCCCATAGAAAATATTCCTGGTACCCGTTTTTGTCAGAGACTGAGTCAACTTCATGGCCATAGTATGGCTGGAAAGATTATGTCAGTGGAAAAATTCCAATGAGACCAGCGTGAATCAATCCAGCAACCTTGTGCCTTGTAGTGCAGTGCCTCAACCTACTGCGCCACTTTGTGTTCCCCTATTTAATGGGTTTTGGGGTTGTTTCATGGGGGTAAAGTGGCTGGGGTGTGAAATTAACCATTCACCCCATCTAGTGCCAAGGTTAAAAATGAGTGTACCTGTCTCTCTGCTTCCTCTCTATGCCTTGATGGCTTAGGGAGGGAAAACTTTTACCTTCTGTTGCATGTCTTCCTGTGTCATGTGTAAGTTGGTTCCTGTCTCAGTGGTACATTTGACAAAATAACTTTGTGGTGGAATTTTTTGTAGTTTGTTTCACAATGTATTATGTGATGTCACTTGGTGCTGGACCTTGTAGTAACATCCCATTGAACATATGTCTTGGATATGTGCCAAACTGGACATTCAGCCTTGGCAGTAATTTGTGTGATATGTACTCCAGTGCACATAAAAGTCTCACCCTAGACAGACAGAATTCCTTGACATGTAACCTTTTATTGACCATGTGTTCAGTTATTGTAATTTCAAGTGTACATGATCCAGATAGCCAGGTGTTGCATTTTCTGAAAACTAACACATTGCTGATTTAAAACTTGGCTGCCAGTCCATAAAATTCCTTGTTTCTGGCTGATAAATGTTAATGACAGTGGTTTTATTATTTTCATTTATTAAGCCCATGTGTTAGCATTTATATAGCCTGCTGCTACATGTGGAGTTGTCATTGAAATTTGCAGTTTGCTTCTTTTGACCCAACATTTTCTTGTATATATCAAGGGATAGAAACACTAAGAAATTATACTTCAATTGAAAACGGCTGCTTCTAGCTCATTACAGAATTGAGAAAGGCTGCCTCCCTGCCATCTGTGAAGGAGAAACAAAGTATAATGCAACAGATAATTAAAAATTTGTGTGCAGATAATTTACTGCCAATTGTGGACCACTTGAACAACTGCTGTACTACTGTACATGAAGGCTCATATAGCATTCTGAAATATGGATCACCATAGAAAAATACTCTCTCACAGTGCTGGTGTGTACTGTAAGAGTTAAGGTATTGAGTAACATAACTTCAGCATCTTATATGCATTATGCAGCATGTTAGAAAGTGTGTACCAGTGAAATGTCATTCTATTCAGTCACTTCACAGAGTTCTCTACTGTTTTATTATATATGTGCTACTGCAACTTACTGCATGTTTATTCTAGCATAGGGCATCATTCTACTATGACATCTTATTCATCCTCCTACTTCTGTTAATTATTCATTCACACCTCGTGATTTGATGTTATAACATTTATAAGTATTATGTTATTGATAATCTCTAGTGTTGGGAGAACAATCCAGATGTTTATGGAATTCGACGATCAGGTCGCTCGAGAAAAGAACCTGACAGACTAAAGGCAGCAGAGAGTGACTCAAGTGAAAGAGGAAGACGGAAAGTTGTCACAAAAAGGTCATCACAAAGGCAAGTAATTTTTATTAAGCGAGACTGTATTGAAGAGGGTGTAGCAGGCTTCACAGGGGTGAGAAGAATGTGTTGAGATTTGTAGGCCCATTATATTGTCTGTGTTTTATGTTGGAAGTGAATAGAGACAGAAATTATAAAGCTATGTATGTTGTAGTAGCCTAAATGAGTAATGATCATTGTACAGTTGTTACAGCTATAAAAAATGAATTAGGTATTAACAAAACTGAAATTGCTTATTTTGAGAGCTATTAAGATCTGGGTTATTTAAAAATAATTTTATGCATTGAATGTATTTTCTAGAATTATTTACAGTTCATTGCCTGTTGCTTTTATCATTCAAGAGTTCTTTCAATGATCTAAAGATTGGGAATTGCATTATAAGCAAAAGTTTTGTCTCTGTTCCTTTGACTGAATGTTTCAGGCAGACTTTATCTGATTTCCTTGAAGGATAGTGGCTTTAATAAAAACAGTAAAATTCATCCTGCTGTGAAAGTGTAGGAAATCTTCAGAAAACGTGTGTGTCTTTGTGTGTGTGTGTGTGGGTGGGTGGTAATTCATCTGTATTAAAATTACTGTTAGTTATAACTTTTATTTTTAGCAGTAAAACAAGAATATGAACCTGTATCACTGTTACTGTCATGTTGTTTGTGAATAATGGTGTTTATATTCTTTATTATTGCTTTTGGGTGTTCAGTACTTGAGTGCGCCCGTGAGTGCGTGCGTGCATCAGATGGTGGGTTAGTTTCACATGTAGACAGGTGCATTTACTGATACACACAGTTTCCATTATTAAAGCAAAAGCAATATGTGCCATATTTGTAAGCAATATCATCCAGATACCTGTTTCTAAAACTTACTACATAGTCATCTCATTATATGTACCCTATATCAGGCACTTATCTCAGATCTTCTACTTTTTAGTGCTAAATGGTATTATTTTCTCAGAATGTGTGAATTTTTTGGGTATGTTCTCAGTGACTTTTGGACATACAGCAGATGTGGAAGTTTAAGCAGTCACAGGCCTGTCACCATGGGAGGCTTGGTTTAATCCCAGGCCTCTGTGTGTGTGTGTGTGTGTGTGCGTGCGTGCACGTGTGTGTGTGTGTGTGTGTGTACAAGGGGCAGTGGGACAGTTTTTAGTTGAGTAGAATTGTTTTCCTATGTCATTTCTCCAATTCTGCATACTAATGTTTCATTCATCTTTCACCAATACAATAAGACCTGAGAATTTTGTAGCATCATTAAATAAAACACTTCACTATATCTGCTGTTCAGTCAGTCTCTCTTACTGCCTCTTGAACAAGAATACTAAACAATGTATTATTGTTTCCTAATCACTTCCAGCTCCTTGAAGATAGACATACATTCCTATGTTCATACATTTTGCACTTGCAATAAAGTTTATTTCCTTATACTTACATTGGCAGAGGGCCATATGTAATATTTCTTCATTTTTAGAATATTGAACTGAACAAAATTGGTGTTTGACTTGGAGTGATGTCCTTTATGGCTTATACCTAGGTGAGACCTGGGCTGAGGTTCTAAAATTTTCTTATCAAGGCAAAATTTTATGTAACTTTGTACATTTGAAAAATTACTATCTATTCTCATCACATAAAATCAACATCTCATTAGATATCTTCTGAGTAGCATGCATGTCTTTCATTACATAAGCTGTGCAGTTAGTACAATATTATTTAGTAGTTGAATACACATACTGTACTCACTCACTCCCGAGCGCTACAACCCATGTAGGGTCTTGGCCTGCTCTAGAAGTCGCCTCCTCTTCACCTACTCTAGAAGTCACCTCCAACCATCTCTGTCCTTGGCCTTGATCCTCCAATTTCTAACTCCCAGCCTCTCTGCATCCCTCATCACTCCATCCATCCATCTGAGGTTTGGCCTTCCCACTCACCTTCTGCCCTCCGGCTTGTCCAAGGTGATTTTCTTACATGGTAGATTATTTTGCATTTGTACTATATGTCCTGCCCATCTAAGCCTGGTTATCCTAATTGTTGTTACCAAATCATTCTCATTATACAGACGATACAGTTCATTATATCTTGATTTCCATGTTACCCCTTCACAGATAGGTCTATAGATTCGTTGTAGTATTTGTCTCTCAAAGACTCCAAGACATAACTCATCTGCCTTACTCAGAACCCAGATTTCTGCCCCATACATCAGGACTGGTTTTATTAATGTCTTATATATAATCACTTTACACTTTCTATTTATGTTTTTAGCTTTAAGTATATTCTCCAACCCAAAGTAATTTCTATTGGCTAATGTAATTCTATTGTTAATTTCGGCAGAGGTATTATTGTCAGCTGTAATTAATGTTCCCAAATACACAAAACTGTTGACTTTCTCAAAGGTCATATGTTTCACCTTAAAAACATTCTCAACGTATTTCTTCTTGGTGCCACAAACCATATACTTAGTTTTAGCTTGGTTAATTTCCAATCCCATCCTTCTTGGAGCTCTATCCAATGCTGTTGTAGCCTCTTGAAGAGATTTTGGGGATCTACTAATAATATCAATATCATCTGACACATACTGTACATCTTAGATAAATATTACAGTAATACTGTCCTGTCTTTTTACCGTAAATATTGACTTACTTAAATGATATTAATATCAATTATGAATACCTCAGTGGGGTATTTCTTCAAAACACTTGCCAAATAATGTTTGTTTTTGTTAATTCACACATGTACAAGTAGAGTGTGGAGGAGGAGATGGAACTGTAGAGCGTGTGTATTAAACCATGGGGTGTGGTTTCTCAAACTATGGGGCACAATCTATTCTAAGTTCTCAACAGTTAAAATGTAGCAGGTGTATCCACATGTAATTTTGACCATCGAGCAAATTAGTAAAATCGAATACAGGTGAAAAATATTCTACAATTTTGTGTGTTTGAGAGAGAGAGAGAGAGACAGAGACTGAACAGGTATAATATGCAGATAAAAGAAAACAAGAATCAGTCACAACTTATTTCTTTTATCTGTAGTGTATTTCACAACTGGATGTTTCTACCAAAGTTCAGGAATATTTTAGTTTACTGTAGATACAGGGCAGTTATTAGGTGTCTGCTGTCACTGCACCTGGATATGACACTTCTTCAGTATTCATGTCTACACTTTTTGCTGACCAGCAGAGAGATGGTACAGAGGAATTCTTGAAGAAAATGAAAAAAAATAAGGAAATGCATGTCTTACATTTTCCTGGTTACTTGCTGCCAAATTGGTTGTCAGTGAATGAGGTCCTTCTTCCATCATCTTATATCCGGTCATCTGCAACATTCAAATACACATGGAAATGACGTTCAGAAATAATATTTTTGAAGTCAACAGATGACTGTTGTAGTTAGTGCTGTTTGAATTTGTTTGTTCCTTTTTAACTTCTCTGTGAAGTGTTCAATACAGGTGGATGTGTGCAAATAATGGCGCCATTTAGCTGTAGCATGTTATTCTGACTGAATTAGTGCAGTTATGATCTGAATGGTATTATGTATGGGTTTTCTGAATGCTTCTTCACCCCAAATGCTGCACATTAATAGTTCGCTGTATGCGACCACTACTGCAGCTTGTTGATTTTATCATCAGCAAATGTAACTGAGTGTTTGCATGTGATTTTTACACTTTCTAAAGTTAAATTCCAGTATTTTAAGTTTTTATGTTGCTTCATCAGTCATTTAAAACTGTGGCCTCTGTCAAGATTTGAGAGAAGAATGGAAAAATGATACAATTATCAGGGGTACTATTGAAAACCTATGTTAATCAAGTACTGTGAATATAATTTATTCATCGGATTTTCGGTTGTTTATGTTGGTGGTGAGGAACATCTCAGTATTTATTTGCCACAGAACTCTTTCTGCTGAGAGTGTAAAACGAAGCAGACCAACCTGTGGCCAGTGGATTTAACTTCAAGTGTATCCCTTGCCAGCTGGAGTTTTTCTCACTTAGCATGGACATTTAAATTTCCACACATAGACCAGCAAATGGTTGGTAACCACTGAGTGCGATTGTTCTTTTTTAATTAAGTGCTGATTTCTGCAGCTGCTGATATTATCCATTGTATCGAACGCATTTGTGATGCAAATATTTGAAATGGAAAATACTCATTGTGAAGTGAGAGAGAAAACTCAGTTAAGAATGGTTCCATCTACTCATTGCGCCAGTGCCAAGAAAAGGGACTTATTTTTACACAGCCTAGTTTATGGCCCTTTTTATTTCGTTCTTTTTCATTTTCTGGAATGATTCATTTTAAATAGCTGCTTTTGTAAGTGGGGACACTGTTCTAGAAAATTTGGAGCTGGCTGTGTATGTCATCATAATTTGTCCGAAGTTGTTGAGGTTTCAGTCTTTCATTGATATTTGGGATTTGTGGTTGTGCTGGCTTATCAGGGTGCTGAGGCAGTGAGATCATATGCAATCAGTGGGAGAAAGAAATGCAGACAGAGTGTTTGGTTTATGGTCTGGGGAGTTGTTTTGAAGGGTATTTAGTATGGCTGCAAAGCAGAAACTAAGACTGAGGTGTCATGGAACTGATATTAGAATCGGACTCTAATACACACTCATGAGAAGATGAAGATTTGTTCCCCTCAGGGTGACAGTGCTGCTGATGACATTATTAACACCTTCACGTGGTTGACTGACATTATACACTGCTGACCTGCTGTACCTTTTGTCAACAGTTTTACCAGATATCCCAGTGGGTTATGACAAAGGCACCTTACATTACTGAAGACTATACCCCACTTAGTGTTGGCATGGCTCCCCCCCTCTTTTTTTTCTGTTGGTTGAAGAGAGAAATGGATATTATCACTATTCCTTGACACATTGGACAAATGACAGTCCCCACTGCTTGAGTTGACTGTGCAAGAAATGTATTTGTTTTTTGTAATTATTGTGCAAATAAGGCATATCATAGGGATTCTTCAAAGATAAATGGTCAACACAAGAATGGTTTTATGCAACCTTTTACTGTAATGTTATGAAACGTTTTAGGTACTTTTGTGTACTTAGATTCCTGCATGTTGATGACAGCAAAGAAGACCTTGATAAGATGGATGATAATTATGACTTACTGTGGAAAATGATAACTGTATTGGAATAGCTCAGTGTTCATATGCTAAAGATTACAGCCCAACTGCACATTTAGCAGGTGCTGAAATTATTATGCTGTTTAGAGGTAAAGTTATTTTCAACAAGTATGTACTGTAGAAACAAAAGGTTTGGAATCAAAATTTAAAAAACTTTTAGACCCCTTAAGGTCTGTTTGTACTGTTTATGTAGGCAAAGGCAGATGATGTGCGAGTCCTTCAATAACAGCTACTCCTGCAACTGTAACCGGACTTAACCATACGGCTAGAAAGTGTGGGACACGAATTATATCAGGGCACTACAGCTTTATCATTCCTGCCTTGTTTGGTTCAAAATTATCACACTAACAGTTCAGACTGACATTGGTGAGGAGTCTTATACTAGAGGCGGGGAGCATGCCTCAACCTCAGACCACAAAACAAGGTAGACAAGCCCCATCTGCCAGACAACTTGACACAAGCAAAATACACAAAACACACACTGGCCTATGCAGTGTAAAAAATGTTCAGTGCCATGTGTTTTCTGCTTAAAACAAAGAAATGAAATTTCATTGTTGAGAATACAATGTTGGGTTGTGTACTAGCCCATGTATTGGGCTGTATCACACCTAACTGTAAAATTGGAGCACATAAACATAAGTGAACATTAGTGAAAACATATTTTTCAGTAGCTTTTTCTTGGTGAAGTAATGGGGGTGAAGGGGTTGTTGATTTTTAAAGGGCTTTATGAAGGAACAGAGATTTCTCAGAAGGACCTATATACGTTCTTTTGCTTAATTTTTCCTGTTAAAAAAAATAACAGCTGCTTGGAGAAGTCTGTAAATCATGACTAGTGGGAAAATAGTAAGGTTTTTAATAAGAGAAGCTAAACCCCATTAGTGAAAATTTGAACTAGCTTTAAATTTCACACAGTGTTTTGTGTCCATGCACGCCTTTGAGACAAGTATTATGAAAAAAGATGTGTATTTATAGATGCAGAAAATTTTTAAAATACGGTTTTGCAGGACACTGTTTTCCTTTTCCTCCAAATAGGACATTTAAAATGCTAGCACATGTTTTCCCATTTGGTCATTGAAGGTTAGTAATCACTGTATACTCTTGATCAGGACTGTTCTGCAAATAAATTAGATGGAAACACAGTCCAAAATTCTGATATTACTGGTAGCATTATGCTTGCAGATCTCATGGAATAGCCAGACTGTATGGGAGTTCATGTAGATGGGCCATGCCGTGTCTGGTAACAGAAGTAAATCACTAAGCTGATGTATGTGACATGTTTAAGAAAATATATCTGCCAAAGGGAAAATGTACTGATAAGACCCCCCCCCCCAATATGATGTCTGCAGAGAAAAATATTTTGTTATTAATTTCATATATTTAATAACATTTCAGAATCCATATACCATTGCCAGTCATTGTCACTCTGTCTGCCTTTATTGTTGTACAGTGTTAATCTTCATGGCCATTACCCTCATTTTCCTAACACTGGCTGCCACCATTTCACTACCTCTTCACTGGCATCCCAGAACATGTGTTTGTTAGACCCATCCTTTCCTTTGTATATGCAGCACTGTTTTAATTCCTCTATGATCAAAGCAAATGCCAATCATTTAAAAAAGTGAGACATGAAATTGAAGTGGCTGTTTTGAGTAGAAAGCCAGGTTTGATCAGTATATAATGCCAAGCTGTTTCATCCTCGTTGAAAACTATTTACAGATTGTAATGTGTGCCACATACTTTTTTTAAAGAAGTGTTAACTTCATCAACTGTACAAAGATGATTATGGTACACATTGTCATTAGCAGTGGCAAGTTATGGACTGCTAGTCTGTTTAGATACTGTTGAAGATAAGTGTGCTCTATTTATTTTCAGAATTCCCAATGGAATCAGTAGCTTATGAAAGAAGGTGACAAATTTATTATTTTAGGGGATCAGTATCACGATGTTTGAGAAACCTTGTCATAGGGGTGGATTTATTTTTGTCTAACATGTTAGTCCTGCTTGCAGATCAAATACTTGGAATTCAGAGTCATCAAATTCAGACTCTGAAGAAGAAGTTGAAAGGCCCCCACCAAGTAAACCAATAGGAAGGAAGGGTGTACCGTCCAAGTTGAAGCACAAAGTTGAGACTAAGAAAGTATCACGTCGGAAATACAGTGAATCATCAGATGAATCAAGCTTCAATAGTGATGATGATAATGAAAGTCGCAGGTATACAAGCCGACACCATCATTTACAGTAATTTTCTGATGTAATGATTAGGTTTTGTACTTGAAGGTCATGTAATTTGAATAGTGTTATTATGAGTATAAGCTCAGTTGGATATAAAGTGAAAGTATTTGTAACTTTTGTACTTTTGTGCTGTGACTTTATTGGAGTGAAATTAATTTATATAGGCATGCAAATCGGCGGACAACAGCTGCAGTGAGTTACAAAGAAGACAGTGATGAAGACAAAACAGGCTCAGAAGATATTGTAGAGGTGGAATGGAATGAGGCAGAGACTCCAGCTGAAGCAGATAATGCAGAAACCATTGAAAAAGTAATTGCATATCGACGCGGGAAGAAAGGAGGTAACTGAATGTTGTTTGTGTGTGGGTTCATATTCCTAGTGAAAACTAGTAAGTTGCCATTGAAAATTTTATGGCTTTACAGTGGCTTATTCAGTCTTATATAGTCATTTGTAGGGTGGCAGACTGTTGTATTAGAAGGTTTGTCATTGTTTTGTAGACGGTTTCGTCATGATCTTAACTGTGAGGTGACTTTTATCAGACCAAGTCAACATATTCAAGGTATTCTCCAGTGGCAATGTAGATAATTGTTTTGTGGTTAGAGGATCTTGTATATTACCTGACTATGGGGGAGCCAGAATGTGGAAGAGATGGACCCTTCCAGGTTCACTCTTTCAGAAAGAGGTTTGGTTGTTGGGATTACTATGGATTCCTTTTAATACCTCTGTCTTTGTGGGAGGACTGCACATTTTACATCAGAAGGGCCAGTAATCAGATCATTAATTTTTACTTAATAAGGATATCTTATGCTTTGTTTAGTGACTGGCAATACTACAACAATTTATGCTGTAGAGGAAAATGGTGACCCAAACAAGGACTGTGATCCTGAAGATCTTGAAAACACAGAAATGCAGTACCTCATAAAGTGGAAAGGATGGTCCCATATACATAACACGTGGGAGTCAGAACGGTCCCTTAAAGATCAAAAGGTGAAGGGTCTCAAAAAGCTTGAAAACTTTATAAAACGTGAGGAGGAGCTAGCAGCATGGAAGCAGCACGCGTCTCCTGAAGACATCGAATATTTTGAATGCCAGCTGGAGTTGCAGAATGAATTGCTCAAGAGCTACAATTATGTAGAGAGGATTATAGGTATGGTTTCCTAAGTTATCATTTGGCAAACTCTGAATTTTATGGTAACATTTTTGTGCTGCACTGAAATTAGTTAGAACAACATCTGAATGCATTTTAATTTAAAAACGTGTAATTCATTTATTACTATTAGTTTGAAATTAATTCCTTACTTTTGTGACTTGAGGTGGATTGGTTATAGAACAGTATCAGAGAAGCAAGCCAACATATTTAATGTAAACAATCCTGTTTTTCTTGTGCATGATGAAGCATTTGTTTGGACAGTAGTATGTAATATCATAGGTCACATCTTACTTACTGGCAAGAATGGTTCTTTTTCACCCACTATTTTAAAATAAACTGTACTGCAAATGTTGTGGATATTTAGTGTCACATTATTATAAACAGGCATGCAAGCTGTGTGTGTTTGCTTAACTCTGGTGCATAGCACATGTGCTTATATAAAAGAGTGATGTATGTATGTTATAACTGTATATGGTTTGTGACACATTCAGTAAGTTTATTTTATTTTGCATTTTCCTACAGCCGAATTTGTTAAACCAGAGGGTACACATCCTGATTATTACATCAAGTGGGAGAGTTTGCCCTATGCAGAAGCAACATGGGAAGATGGTTCCATTATTGAAAAGAAATGGCCTAAGAAAATAAAAGAATTCCAGGACAGAGAAGATTCTAAGCGAACACCTTCAAAACACTGCCGTGTTTTGAAGCATAGGCCGAAGTTTGTTCAAGTGAAAAGTCAACCGGTGTACATGGGTGGAGATCAGGTAGGAAATTTCATTTACACAGGAGCAGTATTGATCTGCTTTACCATTCGTTCATTCCATTGGCATGTGCAAAATGTGATGGTTCTTTGCCGTTCTCAGGAGCTTCTTCCATTCCTCTCTGTTATGTACTTTTTTTCTGCCACCCTTCTCCACCAACTATTCTTCCATCCTCTCTCACCTCATCTTGCCAACTATTTCTTGGTTTACATCTCAGTGTTGTTGTTCTTAAATTCATATATAATACCCTTTTGGGAATTCTATTTTCTTCTATTCTCTGTACATGCCAAAACCAACGTAATCTATTTAACCTTACCGTCTCTACTATAGTAGGTTTTTTAATACGTACATAAATTTCTTTATTGGTTAATATCCTCCAATTTCCTTTTTCATTGTGATATACTGGGCCTAAAATCCTTCTATACACTTTCCTTACAAAAATGTTCAATTGCTTTATATATCTCTTTGTTAGTGTCCAAGTTTCTGATGCATATGTTAACATTTTGTTTATTATTGTGTTCTTTAGTCTTAATTTTAGTTTCTTTCATATGTTTTTATTTTTAAAATATTTTTGTAGCATAAAATATGTTTTGTTAGCATTTTTTATTCTTTCTTGCAAGTCTATTGGCTTATTGTTATCTTCATTAAGTACAACTTCTGAATATTTAAAGTTTCCCACTCTTTCATATTTGTAATTTTTATTTTCAAATGTCCTATTTTATTTTTCTTTAAACTGTTTTTCCTTTCCACTATCAAATATTTTGTCTTTTCTTGGTTT